>OLTD01000394.1_pt1 | contig 22560 bp, 21 predicted proteins | sample 1643231 | NCBI WGS metagenome assembly OLTD01 (sample SAMEA3136647, study PRJEB25190) | human gut metagenome | biome: human gut; feature: human-associated habitat; material: faeces | place: Austria | collected 2013
GCAATTCATCTCACTACCTTAGAGGTAGGAGACTTCTTGCTCAGTATGGTTAAAAATCACTCCTTAATTTTAAAATTTAAAAATACATCATAGCTTTGATTAATAACATCATTTGCCGCCGTTTCTTATTCATCTTATCAACTCCCTACACTTATTTACTTGCAACTTAGATGGCAAAAATCAACCCCTAAATCAAAAAATTTTTCTTAGCAAATAAAAAAAGACAAACTATTATCCAAAATTACATAATAGTTTGCCTTTCGCTATATGTGCAGTTATGAATTTAAACTTTATATATTTTCTGCGAAGTATTTTCTAAACTTATATTTTTAAGGTCAAATAAATTCGAGGCGTAAAATTTATCCATTCTCATACCAAAACCAATACAAATTTTAAAAATAGTATCTTCTGTAGGATTACGACTTTTTTCACTTAATAAGCTAGCCACAGTTGAAGGTGGCATTCCTGCTTTATTTGCCAATCCATTTATGCTCAAATTATAAGCCTTACATAATTCCAAAATCCTATAATCTACTGCCTTTATAAGTAGCATTATAATCATCTCTCTTTTTCTTAGATTAACTATATTATACTCTTATAAAAATAAAATGTATTCGACATGTCGTAAATTTTTATAAAAATAACAAAAAATTTTCCCAAATTTGCTTAAAAGGTTTAATTTCTTCCTTTAAACTGCAAGTAAATCATTAAAGGAGTGATTACTTATGCAAAATTTTCAAGTAGTAGATATTTCAGCTTGGCAAGAAAAACTCAATTGGCAAAAACTAAAAGCAAATAATATTCAAGGCGTTATCATCAAAATAGGTGAGTACACTCATCTAGATGAAATGTTTCTCTCTCATGTAAATAATGCTGTAAAAAATAATCTGCCCTATGGCATATATTATTATGCTCATGCTTCAACAATTGATGAAGCTATAGCAGAAGCTAATTGGGTAGATAAACAAATCAAAACATATCTCAATGGACAAAATCCGCCACTGGGCATCTGGTATGATGCAGAAAATAAATCTATGTTCAAAAACAATATCAATGTAGCTTATATGATTGGCAATTTCATCAATCGACTAAACGAACTAGATTATAATTATGTAGGTCTATATAGTTCCTATAATTGGCTCACCAATATCATTGACTTAAATCTACTTGCAGATTATATTCCCATCTGGTCTGCTCAATATTATTATAAAAACAGCTTTAAACTAGAATATCCTGATCGCATTTGTAAGATATGGCAATACACAGATCATAAGCAAATAGATGATATGATACTTGATTGTAATATTTATTATGCATAAACCATACTAAAAGAAAACCGCAAAGAAGATATATTCTTTGCGGTTTTTTCTATTTACATATTCAATTCTTGCAAATATCTTGATAAAGCATCTTGCCATGCAGGTAATCTATTAAATCCTGCTTCATCTAAACATTTTTTGCTCATTCTTGAATTATGTGGTCGTTTAGCTTTTGTTGGAAATGCTGTTGATGGTACTGGTTCAACATTTATCTTTATATCTGCTTGTTTAAATATTTCACAAGCAAAATCATACCATGAACATATCCCTTCATTTGTAGCATGGTAAATACCATATTTATCAGATAATGCCATATCACAAAGTAATTTTGCTAAATCCACTGTATAAGTTGGTGAACCTATTTGGTCATTAACTACAGTTAATTTATCATGATTTTTAGCTAAGTTAAGCATAGTCTTGATAAAATTCTTACCGTTACTACCAAATACCCAAGAAATACGCACAATAAAATATTTATCTAAAATCTCTTGTACAGCTAATTCTCCATCAAGTTTAGATTTCCCATAAACATTTTGTGGTGCTTTTTCATCATTTACTTCATAAAAATCTTCACCACTACCTGCAAATACATAATCTGTACTGATATAAATCATCTTAGCATCAATTTCTTTACAAACTTCTGCAAGATGTTTTGTTGCATCAGTATTTACAGCTCTACAAATATCAACTTCATCTTCTGCCTTATCCACTGCTGTATAAGCTGCACAATGAATTACTACATCTGGTTTATATGCTTTAACAAAATCTTGCATTTTTTCTGTATCTGTTAAAGAAAACTCATTTCTTGTTGTACCGATACATTCTATATTTCTAGTTTTTAACTCACGTACTACATCAAAACCTAATTGACCTGTATAACCTGTAACTAAAACTTTCACTTAAAATCACTCCTTACAAAGAAAGAGAGCCTAAGCTCTCTTTTTATTTATCTATTTTTATACATCTTATCATAATAATCTTTGTATTCACCACTGATAATTTTTTCCCACCAAGATTTATGTGTTAAATACCAATCAATAGTTTTCTTAATTCCATCATCAAATTTAGTAGCAGGAAGCCAACCAAGTTCATTATGAATTTTTGTAGGATCAATAGCATATCTACGATCATGACCTGGTCTATCTGTTACAAATTCAATTAAATCTTCACTTTTACCAAGCTCTTTAATAATTGTTTTCACAACTTCTAAATTAGTGCGTTCATTATGACCACCAATATTATATACTTCGCCAATTTTTCCTTTACGAATGATTAAATCTATAGCAGAACAATGGTCTTCTACATAGAGCCAATCACGTACATTTTCGCCTTTACCATACACTGGTAATTTTTTATCATTTAAAGCATTTGCTATCATGAGTGGAATTAATTTTTCAGGGAAGTGATATGGTCCATAATTATTTGAACAGCGAGAAATAGTCACAGGTAATTTATAAGTACGATAATATGCCTGCACTAATAAATCTGCTGAAGCTTTTGAAGCTGAATATGGACTAGAAGTATGCAGTGGTGTTATTTCTGTAAAGAATAAATCTGGTCTATCAAGTGGTAAATCTCCATAAACTTCATCAGTAGATACTTGATGATAGCGAATATTACCATACTTACGACAAGCATCCATCAGTACACTTGTACCAATTACATTTGTCTGTAAAAAGATTTCTGGATTTTCAATAGATCTATCCACATGAGATTCTGCTGCAAAATTTACTACAACATCAGGCTGTTCACTTGCAAATAATTCATCAACAAAAGCTCTATCAGCAATATCTCCTTTAACAAATTTAAATTTAGGATTTTTCATTGCTACTTCTAATGTTTCTAAATTACCTGCATAAGTGAGTTTATCTAAACAAATTACTTCATCATTTGGATAATTATCTAATTCATAATAAACAAAATTACTACCAATAAATCCTGCTCCACCAGTTACTAATATTTTCATTATTTATCTTCTCCATATCTAAAATCTGCTACACATTCTTTAAATGTTGGAAGTACTGTATCTTTTGCAGATAATATAACTTTATCTGTACCCCAATCTACTTTTAAATCTGGATCATTATAAATAATTCCACTTTCTAATTTTGGTGCATATAAATTATCTACTTTATAATGAACTTCTACATCATCTGTAAGTGTTACAAATCCATGTGCCATTCCTCTTGGCATAAAGATTTCTTTTTTATTATCTGCTGATAATTCTACAGAAATCCACTGACCATATGTAGGAGATCCTTTTCTAATATCTACTACTACATCAAGTAATGTTCCACGAAGTACACGCAAAAGTTTTGCTTGACTCATTGGATTTAATTGAAAATGAAGCCCGCGTAATACACCTTTTTGAGCTGAATATGAATGATTATCTTGAACAAAAGTAACATCTATTCCAGCGTCTTTAAAAGCTTTTTCTGAATATGTTTCCATAAACCAACCGCGGTTATCTCCATATACCTTTGGTTCTACAATATACACACCATCTAATTTAGTCTTTACAAGTTCCATGATATACCTCCATCTGCTATTGCTAAAAGATATTGACCATATTCATTTTTCGCAAGTGGTTTTGCCAACTCTTTTAGTTGCTCTTTATTTATATAACCTAAATTATATGCAATTTCTTCTGGGCAAGCAATCTTAAGACCTTGTCTATCTTGTACCGTCTCTACAAAAGAAGCAGCTTGTAATAATGACTCATGAGTTCCTGTATCAAGCCATGCATAACCTCGCCCTAATGTTTCTACATTTAAATTACCTTTTTCTAAATAGATTTTATTTAAATCTGTAATTTCTAACTCTCCACGAGCTGATGGTTTTATAGATTTTGCATATTCCACTACATTTTTATCATAAAAATATAATCCAGTTACAGCAAAATTGGATTTTGGTTTTTCTGGTTTTTCCTCTAAACTAATTGCTTTACGATTTTTATCAAACTCTATAATACCATAACGCTCTGGATCTTTTACATAATAAGCAAATACTGTTGCTCCATCATCTTTTTGTGTAGCATTTTTTACTAATTTAGATAAATCATGACCATAAAAAATATTATCTCCTAAAATAAGGGCACAGCCTTCACCATTTATAAATTCTTCACCAATAATGAAGGCTTGAGCCAATCCATCTGGACTAGGCTGAACCTTATAAGAAATATTAATACCCCATTGAGCACCATCACCTAATAAAGCTTGAAAACTTTCACTATCTCTAGGTGTTGTAATCACTAATATATCTTTTATACCTGCTAACATCAACGTAGATAATGGATAATATATCATTGGTTTATCATAAATTGGCATTAATTGTTTACTTATTACTTTAGTAAGCGGATAAAGTCTTGTTCCTGAACCACCTGCTAATATAATTCCCTTTGTAATCATATAATCACCTATTATCTTTCAGCACGCATATCATTATTTAAAAAATCTTCATATGCTAATTTTATTCCATCTTCTAATTCAGTTTTATACTTCCAACCTAATTTTTCTAATTTAGATACATCTAATAATTTTCTCGGAGTTCCATCTGGTTTTGTTGTATCAAAAGTTATATTTCCCTTAAATCCAACTACTTTTTTTACAAGTTCTGCTAATTCTTTAATACTTAATTCTTTTCCTGTTCCTAAATTTACTGTTTCATTTCCAGAATAAGTATTCATCAAATAAACACATGCATCTGCTAAATCATCTACATACAAAAATTCTCTTAGTGGTGTTCCTGTTCCCCATATTACAACTTCATTTAAGTTATTTTCTTTTGCTTCATGAAAACGTCTTATAAGTGCAGGTAATACATGTGAATGTTCTGGATGATAATTATCATTTGGTCCATAAAGATTTGTTGGCATTACTGATATAAAATCTGTACTATATTGTCTATTTAGATATTCACAATATTTTAATCCAGATATTTTTGCTAATGCATATGCTTCATTTGTTTTTTCTAGTTCACTTGTGAGTAAACAATCTTCTTTCATTGGTTGTGGTGCCATTCTAGGATATATACAAGAACTTCCTAAAAACATTAATTTTTTTACTTTATTTTTATATGCTTCATGTATTACATTCATTTCTAATATCATATTGTCATACATAAAATCTGCTGGTGCTTCATTATTTGCAAGTATTCCACCTACTTTAGCTGCTGCTAAAAATACATAACCTGGTTTTTCTTTCGCAAAAAACTCTTCTACATCTATTTGTCTTCTTAAATCTAATTCTTTTGATGTACGAGTTATTATATTTGTATATCCTTGATTTTTTAATGCTCTAACAATTGCAGAACCTACCATACCTCTATGTCCTGCTACATATATTTTTGCATTTTTTTCCATCATTTTATTGCCACCTTATTTATTAGCATATTTTTTCATATCTTCGCGAACCATCATAGATACTAGCTCTCTAAAACTTACTTTTCGTTTCCAACCTAATTCAGTTTCTGCTTTTGTAGAATCTCCCCATAATAATTCTACTTCCGCCGGACGAAAATATCTTGGATTTACATCTACAAGTAATTTACCTGTATTTTTATCATACCCTTTTTCATCTACGCCTTCGCCTTTCCATTCTATTTCTACACCCACTTCAGCAAAGGCTAGTTCTACAAATTCACGTACCGTATGTGTTTCATTTGTTGCTAATACATAATCATCGGGTTTTTCTTGTTGAAGTATTCTCCACATTCCTTCAACATAGTCCCCTGCAAATCCCCAATCTCGTTTTGCATTTAAATTTCCAAGTGATAATTTTTCTTGTTTTCCTGCCATTATTTTAGCTACTGCTATAGTTATTTTTCTTGTTACAAATGTTTCTCCACGTCTTGGTGATTCATGGTTAAACAATATGCCATTACATGCAAACATATTATATGATTCACGATAATTTACTGTTATCCAATAAGAATACAATTTTGCTGCTCCATATGGACTTTTTGGATAAAATGGTGTTTTTTCACTTTGTGGTGCTGTTCCAGGAAGTCCACCAAATAATTCTGATGTTGATGCTTGATAAAATTTACATTTTACTCCACTTTGATATATTGCATCTAAAAGACGAATTGTTCCTACTCCTGTTGCTTCTGCTGTATATTCTGGTACTTCAAAAGATACAGCAACATGAGATTGTGCTCCTAAATTATACACTTCATCTGGTTGTATTCTTTGAATTAATCCCATCAAATTACAAGAATCGGTTAAATCTCCATAATGAAGAAAAAATCTATCTTTTAAACTTGGATCATCATATAAATGATCTATTCTATCTGTACAAATTGTACTATGACGACGAATTATACCATGTACCTCATACCCTTTATCTAATAAAAGTTCTGCTAAATATGAACCATCTTGTCCTGTAATACCTGTAATTAATGCTTTTTTCATTTATCATCACATCCTAAAATTTTTTTATATAAATCAATATACTTATCACTTATATCATTAATATTATAATCTTTTTGAGCTTTATTTAAAGCATTTTCAGATAAATTATTCCATCTATTTTCATCTTCTAATACAAAATTTATTCCTTCTGCCAAATCCTCAATATTAAAAGGTTCTGCCAAATACCCATTATTTTTATGTTCTATTAAATCAATCATGCCACCAACATTAAAGGCTACACAAGGTACACCACAAGATAAAGCTTCAACAATTGTGTTAGGTAAATTATCTTCTCTTGATGGTGCTATAAAAACATCTGCACTATTGTAAATTATATTTAATGTTATATCATCACTTATTTGTCCAAGATAATTTATATCAAAAGGTAGATTTTCATTATTCCGAGGTTTATTAGCACCAAAAACCAATAATACTATATCTTTATCTTTCAAATAAAATTTTTCTTTAAAAAAACTTAAAGCTCTTTTTAATAAATCATATCCCTTTCTTTTATCGCTAGTAGAAGTCATTGCTCCAAATAAAATATATTTTTTAGATAAATCTAGATTTAAAATTTTTTTACAAAAATTTTTGTCTAATCTTTTAAATATTTTTAAATCTATTCCATTTGGGATAACCTTTATATTGCTATTTTTTAACAAAAAACTTTCTTTTGAACACTTTTCTAACCATTCACTAGGAGTAACATAAACTATACTTTTCTTTTTATATGAACTATATTTTTCTTTTAAAATATAGCCACTTAAAAAAGTATCTTTTTTATTAGATAATTGCTTACATTTATTACAATCTTCTTTATACAAAACACAATTATCTGAATAATGGCATCCTCCTGTAAAAGGCCACATGTCATGCATAGTCCAAACTATTGGTTTATTTATTTTTTTTATATCTTTAATAGATAACATAGATGCATTTATCCAATGAAAATGCACTATATCAAAATTACTTTTATTTATAAAATTTACTAAACTTTTATTACAAAAAAGATTGCAACTCCATGTAACCTTTAATCTTTTAAAATAAATACTTTTCAATTTTTCATCTAGAAAAAGCCTTATTTTAGTCTTTATTCTTTCTAATTTATTCGTATTTAATGTAATTACAGTAAAATCATCTGTTTTTTTATTATTTACAATCATTCTAGAATAAATATTCTTTTGTAATAAGCCCTTATGTAGCCTATTAGCTGCTCGTGCTGCACCACCTTCTATATCATTTGTATTTACATGCAAAATTTTCATATTAAAATCCCCACTAAATTATTTGATTAAATTCATTATATTTATTTTTTCCTTGTTCATAATATTTTTTTATACTTTGACTTGATAATTTATTATCAAATTCATTTAAATTAATATTAACATTATCTCCTTTTTGAAGACAAAAATATCTATTAGTATAAAAATTCTCAAAATCTATATCTTTCAAAAATCCTCCTATTTTCCCTTTAGTAGGTTCTGTATAATCTAATACAATATTATTGCCATTTAATATTGTTTGTAAAACTACCGAATGAAATCTCATTCCAAAATTTAGCTGAGCATTATAAAAATATTGCATAGTTTCAATCAAAGACAATGGTCTATTCTGTACTTCATAAATTTTATTATTAGTTATATTAAATACTAATTTAGATAAAAATTTTCTGTCGTCACTTCCTATAGAAAAATAATGCATAGGTATTAATCTAACATTTCTTTTTTCTTTAGATAAATTTTCTAAAAAACGTAATAAAACTATATTTACATTCTCACTTATAAGACTATTACTATATTCACTAGGAAATTCTCTTAAATTTATTAATATATCTATATTTTTATCTTGTTTTAATTTACTCAAATACATTTTATATTTAAATGCACACTCAACAGCTGGATCAAAAGATGTATATATTTTTTTATTATTTATCTCTTCATTAAATTTCTTAGCATAATTTAATAAATTTTTCTTTGATACAGTATCTCTTAATATTATTCCATCAGATAATTTAGCTATATCAATAACAATTTTTTGATATTCATCTTTAAATAAAGGACCTACTCCACAACCATATATAAACTTTTTTTTATTATATCTTTTTGCATATCTAAAAGCATATTTTAACATATATAATTCTGGCAAATCCATTAATGGTCCACCACCAATAATCAATACATCTGAACACTTAATATTCTTTTCTAAACTCTTTTTATGTTTACTGTCAAATAATTTAAGATTTATATCTTTTCCTATTAATAAACGATACAATTCCTTGTCTTCTTTTATCATTCTTTCTGAATAAAATGGATATAAACTTCCTAAATTTACATCAAAATCCTTAAATTTCTCACTTAACAAAGAAATAATGCCTGCCAATATAGCTCTATCGCCTATTGTTTCCGTTCCATACCAACCTAAAATACAAATATTCATTTTATATCACCTGTAACTTTTTATCCAATATTTATAAAAAAATTTCCACTTTATAAACTTAACTACATTTGATAATAATAATTGGCCAAAATAATCATGTATACATTTAGAACATTTATTTTTTATAATACTCTTCCTTATTTCTATATTACTTTCTTTAAAAAATTCTTGTTTTCCATTTAGACTTTTTAAATTTGCAATGCATGGACTTTCTACTGCACAATAATATATATTTCCTTCTCCATCTAATGTAATACCTTTTTCTTGCCAATCACAACCTAATTTTCTATCTTTATCACCATTTAAATAAGTAAAAATTGCCCAATATTTATATTGATCATAAAAATTTTTTGATTTTAAAATTTGCCCAAAGAAAAATTCTTTTGCAGTTTGTTTAGCTTTTTCATCCTCTAAAATACTAAAATCATTATATATTGTTGAATTATGCAATCTTTCATTCTTTATACCCAATCTAAATTTTATATTCCAATTCATTTTTTCAGCAAAACTTTCTAATTCTGCCAAATAATCAATATTTTGTTTTACTACAGTACAACCTATATCGTAACTATCACAATAAATTTCCTTATTATTAACAATACTAGATATCGTTTCTATAGTTCTAGAAAATACATTTGGTATTCCTCTAACCTTATCATGAATTTTTCCATATCCATCCAAAGAAAAAGAAATATGAAATTTTATATTATTTTTTTTGCATAATTCATATATATTTTTTGTTTTTTCTAATATAGAATTAGTCAAAAATCCATTAGATATAATATTTATAGCTTCTAATTTTTCTTTTTTCACTAATATTTCTACAAAAGGTATTAAATTTTTACATAAAAATGGCTCTCCTCCATTAATACCTACTGATTTTATTTCTTTAAAAATATCATCATTTATAATTTTTCTAAACTCATCTATAGTCATTTCATTTTTTAAAATATTACTTGTAACATTGCACATCACGCACTTTGAGTTACAATTATTTGTAATTGGAAATTGTAATATCTCTGGATATTTATTAGATTTATATGATTTTATCCATTTTGTATTATACAAAAATTTCAATATCTGAAAAACCTTATATATTCTTTCATTTTTTTTTAATTTATTTTTTATAGTATTTATCATTTAATATATTAATCTCCTTATATAATGTGGTAAATTAACTAGTAACAACGACTTAGTTTGCATCCAAAAAAACCTTCTTGTTTCCTTATAAATTATCGTTGAACAGTAATTGGATACTATCTGTGATATTATTATCGATAACACAGCACCATAAAACGAATATTTTGGTATTAACCAAAAATCTAAAATTACAGCTATAATAGTTCCTAAAATTGTTGTTAATAATAAAAATCTAGTTTTATTTTCTATTATCAATATTTGTCTAAATAATACACCTATCCCTACAAAAATTAAAGTCCATATATGTATTATTAATATCAAATCTGCATTCTCATATTTATCTCCATATAAAACATTTATTATTATAGGAGATAATATACTTATTATTATACAAATAATATAAGCTCCATATGTCAATGCATCAAATACTTGCTGTATTCTTTGCCTATAAATTACCTTATCATTTTCTCTACAATTAACCAAATAAGGTGTAAATGAAGAAATTATTACATTAGGTATAAAATAACATATTTCAGAAATTTTAATAGCAGCAGCATAACATCCTAATAATTTGATTCCCATATATTGACCTAAAATTAATTGATCCAATTTTAAATATATATTTATACAAATCATGGATAAAAAAATAGGCCAACTATTTTTTAAAAATATTTTTATTAATTTAACTGATACAGTATATTTAAATATATTATCTTTATAAATATAAATTAAACCTATAGCCCCCAATGCTATTTCCAACATAGTTAAAACAGCAAACCATATTACACCTGCATTAAATAAAATAATTATTATTTTTAATAAGGTAGTAATAATAAATGCTATGAATTTTACTTTTACAGTAATTTTTGAATTAATTTCCGCTTGATAATGCAAAGCAATAGTATCAAATGATTGAAAAATATTCCCTAAAGAAATAATTGTTACTAACAAAGAAATCAGTATATTTTCTTGTATAAAAAAAATTGTTCCTATACATATAAATACTGAAATCCATCCACCTATAAAACGTATTCTAAAAGCTGTTCCTAATATTTCCTTTCGTTTTTCAATAATTTTTTCTTTTGATAAATCACGTATTACTAGTCCATCTATTCCAAAAGTAATTATAGCTGCATATATTGCTACAAAAGCATTAGCATAACTTAATAAACCATAATTTTCTGGTCCTAAATATCTGGCTACCCAAGATCCTACAATAAGACCCATAATTAAACGAACTACTTTATCCAAAAACAACCAACTAGAATTAAAAAATATTTTTTTTACTATTCTATTATTTATTATTAGATTTATTTTTTTATACATAATATCATTCTCTTGCATTTTTCTATTATAATACACATATAATATACCTATAATTTATTTTATACATAAATTAGTTTCTATCCATTTACTACTTTATTATATTTTTTACAATATATTTTTTCAAAAACCGTTTTATTAATATTAAAACATAAACACTTAATCCCCAAATACCAAAATTATGATATGTCATATTCATTATTTCCTTAATAAGATTTTTCTGTCCACTTATTCCTTCAATACTAAATTTAGAAATAAGCTCATCCACCTTCATAAAAGTTATATGTTTTTTATATAATTTTTGATTTAAATCATGATCCGCATATACTTTATACTTAATATTAAAATGATAGCGTTTTAATATTTTAGATTGTAAAAATAACCCTTGATGATGTATTGTATTCATATATAATAATTTCCAAGAAAAATCACTATTAAAAATTTTATCATTAGATAATAATACATTACCTATAACAGCATTTATATTTTTTTCTTTTGCTTTAGTTAAAATATTCAAAGGTAAATTCAATAGAATATCGTCCGCACCCAAAAAAAAGATATATTCTCCTTTAGCTATATCAATTCCTTTATTCATGGCATCATAGATCCCTTTATCTGGTTCACTAATCCAAAAATCAATATATTGATTATATTTTTTTATTATATCAATTGTATTATCTGTTGATTTTCCGTCTATAATAATATATTCTATATTTTCATTTTTATATCTTTTTTTTTGCTCTATAACACTTAATATAGTATCATCTATACTCTTATCTGCATTATATACAACTGTTATTATAGTTACTATCTTTTTCATATATTTCTCACTTATATTCTAAAATTTTTTACTAAAAAAATAAACTGATAACATTAAACATCCATTTAACAAACAATTTAATATAATTGCTTGAATCACTCTTGTAAAATCTGTTGGCATTGATATTATTGGTATATAATTCACCATATATAATATATACGTAAAAAAATTAAATCCTATTATATTTTTATAACACCATCTTGTATAAAAAGATATAATCATACCTATAATAAATGAATATATTGGTGCTCCATATAAACCAAAACAAATTAATCCCAAAACATTATGTCTTCCATTTGGTCCTGTTAATAAATCATTTGTATTATATATTTCTTTTAAAACCTGGAACCCAATAGCTTCATGAATTCCGTCTCTTGGTATTAATCTAAAAACTGCTGCTGTTGGTTCTATTATTAAATCATAGAAACTATTATTTTTTATAATAATATCACCTATATTACTACCATAAAAATATGCAAATATATCTCCATAACCAACTAATCTATTTATTAATAAAATTAATATTTGTTCTATGTTGCCGTCTTTTGCTAAAATATATAGTGGTATTAATGTAAATATAATTGCTATACTTAATATATATACATATATCTTTTTCACATTAATTTTATTTTTTATATTAAATTTATTTAAATACATTATATAAAAAAACAAACTTGCTGCTAATGATAAAAATGAACTTTTACTACCTGATAAAATAAAAACACATATTATTCCTAATCCTACCAATAAATTTTCTAAAATTATTCCCTTTTTATAAAATCTATCAATCCATAAAAATAATAATACTGGTTGTATAATATATTTTAAATTAGTCACAAATCCATTTTGCACTCCTGCTAATACATGACTTTCAAAATCTAATAAAGGGATTCCATACTTTAAATAAAAATATCCATTTAATCCAAAAAATAAAATTATATATAAATAATATAATCTTATTTTCATCTTATTAGCTATCAAATCACTCTTCTCTCTTTTTGTATTAATAAATATTTTTTCTTTATTTAAAGCAAATATTCTTAATCCTATTATAAATGCAATTTCTGTTGTTAGATAATTTATAAAATAAATATTCTTATCCAATAAATTCTCCCAATACATATATATTACTGTACTCATAGCAAAAATTGAACCCAATAAAATTAAAAATAATGGATCAAATATATCAATAAAAATTTTTCTTATACAAAAAAAATAATAACTAATAGAAGATAATATTAATATATATATATATATATTAATATTATCTTCTAAACTTAATAATAAATTAATCCAACCATCCATATATTTCACCTTTTATATTTTTATAAATCAAACTTTCTAATCATAAAATATACATATACTATAATATTACGTAATATACCATGCTTATGAATACCTAATTTTATCATTCTAATAATATTATTTTCTTCTATCGCTTTTAATGCCTCTATAAACCAATTATTATTTTTTACTAAAATACCTGATTTATAATTGACTAATTCTCTATTTTGTATTATTACTGAATTAATACTTTTATCTAAATAATTTTTGTTAAATATTTTTTTCAATGAATTTATTGATATATATGTTTTAGCACCTACTACATTTTTTTTATGCTGTCTATATTTTATAGTCCCTTGATTTATAAATTCTATTTTTCCTTTACATGCTACAACTAAACCCAACCAATAATCATGCATTATAATATGTTCAGGAAATGGTAAAGATAAATTTTTAGCTATTTTATTAAAAAACATTGTACATCCAACTAAATTATTCTGTAAAAATAATGCTTTTAATATATTTTCATCTTTATATACATTTAATCCTTCTTGTTTAAAAAATGACTGATTTATAATATCTAAATTTTCATCTACTACTACTAAATCTGTATGCACTAATAATGGCATATTTTTTCCATATTTTTCTTCCATTTCTTGTATTTTATTTAAAGATAATTCCATTTTATTAGGTAGCCATACATCATCTTGATCACAAAAAGCTATATAATCTCCACTAGCTTGTTTTAATCCAAATTCAAAATTCTTTATAACTCCTTTATTTTTACTATTTCTAAATAAATTTATATTTAATTCAGGATTTTTCTTTATATAATTTTCTATTATATTACATGTATTATCTAACGAATTATCATCACAGATGATATATTCATCAATAAATATACTTTGTCTTTTTAAGCTATTCAATTGTTCTTCTATATATTTTTCTCCATTATAAGTACATATTATAACTGATATAGTATTCATATAAACTCCTTATTTCCAATATATACTATTCATGCTAATTTTTTTCTTTATATTTTTAGGTATATATTTTTCTTTTATACCTAATCTATATCCTAAAAATTTCATACCATCTCTAAAAAACATCTCAATTAATAATAATGGATTATTTTTCATTAACATTTTTACTTCAGAAACAACAAATTTCTTTCCTTCACCTTCAGCTTTACCAAAAATTTCTCTAATCCATGCTTCTCTTGCATGAAAAACACCTATATCAAAATATCTTTTAAATTCTTGCCATATAGTATAATTATGTGAATGATATACTTTAGCCTCTGCACAATAAGCAACAGACCAATTTTTTAATAACATTTTTGCAGTTACATACATATCTTCACTCAAAATTGTATTAGTTGGAAATCCTCCCACATCTTTTAATGCGTTTCTTCTATATGCTGCAAAAGAATTGGAATTAAATGCTGTTTTCATTCCATATTTTTCTTTATCTTCTATAGAATATATATAACTTTTATTTTTATAATTAAATAATCTTGCATGAGTTGCAAATATATTTGCTCCTTTATGTGGTAATTGTCTACCATAAGCACAACCTACATTATTATTCTCAAAAACTTTAACTATATTATTAATAGCATACTCATTTGCTAGAATAGCATCCTGTGTTAAATAAATATATATATCTTTATCAGGAAACATATCTGCTCCCATTTGTCTAGTTCCACCATGATTAAATGTTTTAGCATCTATTTTTTTTACTAAACAATTCATATCCTCTATTTCATTTTTATATTCATCATTAGAACCTGAATCTATAATTAATAGTGGAATATTTTTTATCGTTTGTTTTTTTATTTGTCTTAATAACATCAATAATTTATTATCTGGTTTATACACAGGAATAATAATTTGTATTTTCATTTTTCATCCTTTATCTTAATCATTCAAAAACTACAATATCATCTTCATTAATATATTTTCCAGATTGTACCTCTATAATAATTAAAGGTATTTTCCCTGGATTAGATAATTTATGTTTTACTCCCATAGGAATATACGTACTTTGATTTTCTGTAAAAATACTTTCTCTATCATTAATAATAGTTTTACCTGTACCAGAAATAACTGTCCAATGCTCACTGCGATGATAATGCATCTGCATAGTAAGTGAAGCCCCTGGATCCATCTCTATCTTACGTACCCTATACCCTTCACTTTCAGTGAGTAAAGTATATTTTCCCCATGAGCGATACATAGTGACATTTTCTTTTGCTTCTTTTCTTTTATTTTGTTTAAGCTTATTCACTATATTTTTTACTTTTTGACTTTCACCTTTTTTTGCTACAAGTAATGCATCTGGTGTATCTATAATCATTAAATTCTCTAAATCAATACCAGCTATTAGACGATTATCACCAATAATCATGGTATCTGTACAATTTTCCGCTAAAATATCACCTTTAAATACATTTTTATCCTTATCAGAAAGTACTTCTGCGATGGCATCAAAACTGCCAATATCATTCCAATAAATATTTTCCATTGGTATCATCATCATCTTTTGTGATTTTTCTGCTACTGCATAGTCAATAGATATATCTGGCATATTTATAAAATTATCTACTGTATATTGATAACCATTTTGGGTAATATCTATTATTGGTGGCATATATTTAGTTAGTTCAGCCTGCATAGTAGCTATACTAAACATAAACATACCACCATTCCAATAATAATTACCAGAAGCAATATATTCTTTAGCTATAGCTAAATCTGGTTTTTCTTTAAAAGAAATAACTTTTTTAGCTAAGTTATTATTTTTCTCTGCTTCAATATAACCATAACCAATTTCTGGTTTTGTAGGTTTAATTCCTAAAGTAACTATATTATCTTTAGCTACATCTTGAGCATTTCTAATTAAATCTTGAAAAGCATCTATCGGTTTAATTAAATGATCTGATGGACTAACAAATAATATCTCATCATCATCACATTGCAATACATCTTGACAATAACTCTGTGCTAAAGCAATAGCAGGAGCTGTATTTTTTCCCATAGGTTCAGTGATAATATGAGCTTCTTGTGCATTTATAGTCTTTAATTCTGCCTGCACATGAAAAATATAGCGTTCATTAGTCACTATAATAATATCTTCTGCTTCAACTAAACCTAAGAATCTCTCTATAGTTTGCGCAAGTAAAGATTTATCTCCGATTACATGCAGAAATTGTTTAGGATAACAATCTCTAGATAAAGGGAATAATCTAGTGCCTCCACCACCTGCTAAAATAATAATTTTCATCGATCAATAAGCTCCTTTTTTTGCAAATACTGCTTTAAAAGTTCTCCATAAAATCATTATATCTAGCCATACAGACCAATTACGTACATACCAACTATCCATATGCACACGTTCTGTATAATCTACATCATTACGACCACTACATTGCCACATTCCTGCAATCCCTGGTCGCACCATCAAATAATCATCAATATAATTACCATAACGCTGCATCTCTGCTTTAATTATAGGCCTTGGACCTACAAGACTCATCTCACCTTTTAATACATTAAAAATCTGTGGCAATTCATCAAGGCTAGTCTTACGCAAAAAAGCTCCCGATTTTGTAATTCTAGGATCATGTTTTAATTTAAAATCTCGTTCCCATTCAGCTCTTGCCTCAGGATCATTTTGCAATAATTCTTCTAATTTTTCTTTAGCATCTACACACATAGAACGAAATTTATAACAAGGGAACTCTTTACCATCTTTGCCTACTCGCATATGTTTAAATATCACAGGACCTGGAGAATCTTTATATATCCATATAGCTATAATAACTAAAATAGGAGAAATACAAATTGTTCCTACTATAGTCAATATCATATCAAATAAATATTTAATAATACGATTAAATTTGCGCTCTAAATTATTGCGCACACGAATAAGCATGATTTTTTCCGTAAAAAATGTTTCTACATCTATTCCCCCCATAGGGATAGCTGTAAGATTAGGAATGATACAGATATTTTTTACTAAAGGTTGTACACGATAAATAATATTATGCATTTCTTTTTGTTCTAGATAAGGAACTGCTATCAATACATTATTTACGCCAGTAGATTTTATTATTTTTTCAATATCCTCAAAATCACCCAATAAAGGATAATCTTTTAATGTTTTTAAAGGCTTTTTATCACTGATTAGACCTACCACCTTATATGAACTCATGCCTATATCATTATTTATACTCTCAATAAAAGCCAATGCTTCTTCTTGAGCGCCTATTATTAACAATGGTATTCTAAATATCTTACGTTCATCTAAGATGCGTTTTAATAAATAACGCATAATTATAAGACAGATAAAGCTAAATAACCATAATAAAGCTAAAAAAGCAATACTATGTGCAGTAGAGCTTGCTCGTACGAAAAAGAATAATAAAATAGCAATAGTACTATAAATACTGCTATAAAAAAGCGACTCCACCCTCTGCCAAAAAGGAATGGTACGACGATAAGTCCTAGCAGCTGCGATAAAAGCTATATAAATAAATGGTATAACAACAAATAAATCTATGAGGCGAAGATCTTCCTCACTAAAATATATTGCTATCATCTCAGCTAATAATACCGCTAGATAATCTGCCATCAGTGATATACCGGACCAAATTATGCGGATATTCTGTTTTAACTTAGTTTTATAATTTTGTGCCAATAAATTCACCTACATTGCATTTATTTTTATTTATAATATAAAAGGAGAAGCTATATTATCTTTAAATCTATACTTCTCCTTTTACATCTATTTCCTATTATAAACCATATCTTCTACTATAATTATATAGAGTATAACCAAAGCTGATCATTATACCTAAGACAAAGCCAATCGCTACAATTATTTTTTTATTTGGCTTAGCTGGCATATCCTCTTTTGGCAGATCTGCTGCATCGATGATCTGGATATCCATAGAATCTTTTGCTTCTTGAATTCTAGTCTGTTCATAGTTCTGAACAAGAGAAGTATATACTTGACCTGTAATATTCGCTTCACGAGATAGACGCATATATTCCACGCTATCAGCAGATAATGTCGCTATATTTTCTTGAGCTTCCGCCTGTTTTGCCTTCAAAGCTTCTAAAGAAGCATTATTTACAGATATTTGCACTTCTGTGCTGATTTTATCCTTTAAAAGATTTGATTGTACTGGACTTAAAGTCACCGATTGGGAATTTACAGCCTTTGCAATCTCATCAGATAATGATTTTTCGAGGCTATTTAATTCTTCTTTGGCTCTGATCACATCTGGATGTTCATCAGTAAATTGTTGCTGAAGACCTACAAGTTCTACGCGTTTATTGACTATAGACTCACGGATATTGCCGATATTTGTATTATCGGAAACATTATATTCTAATAAAGATGCATTTTGCTGTTCCAATTGACTAGTCACACCAGCAAGTTTAGCACTATTGCCTTCACTTTGAGCCTGAAGTTGAGCAATCGTTGTATCATAATTATTTAAATTAGCAATAATAGATTTTGCTTGTTCATCAGGTGCATAAATTTTATGTTCCTGCTGATATGCTTGCAATTTATTTTCTGCTGTTTCCATCTCTTCTTTAGCGATTTTCATGCGTTCATCAAGAAATTTTAAAGTAGTGGAATTATCTTCCTTATTTAATTTAGTCATCAAAGCTAAGAAATTATCTGCTACAGATTGAGAGATCATCTGTGCTTCTTCAGGAGTCTTGCCATAAGCTGCGATAGTTATTAAATCTGTTTTCTTTGTATTTGTAATCTCTAAATATTTTTTAAAAAAATCTTCTGTTCTCATTTTTTCTCGTTCTTCATCAGTTAAATCAACTTTTTCCATAATCGGATTTAATACTTCACGAGATTTCATTAATTCAATATAAGCTTCAGGTGATGCTGAGCTACTACCGCCTATATCTATACCAAAGCCAGCTGCCATCGCTGCATAACCAGACATAGCAGAATTTCCACCAGATTTTACACGCACAAGTGTGGTGGATTGATAAGATTTTGGTAAAACAAAAGCCACTATAGTGGCGATAATAGTACAAAATACTATTATTGCTATAACTATCTTTTTCTTCTCTATCATCACAGAGAATAATTTTCTTAAATCAATTGTATCATTATCTTTTGCATTATTTATGTCCATCATTTCACTCCTAATTAATCAGTCAATGCTCTATACGTACTATATACATTGATAAGTGGTAATACGTCTTTATGGAAGTCAATTTTATTAGATTTAGGAATATATAAGATATCTCCATCTTCTAGGGCAAAATTCTGACTGATATCATGTTTTTCTATATAATCTTTAATATTAGCTTCTTTCACATACATAACACCATCATCTATGCGAATAACTTGTACTTTTTTGATACGACCATATGTAGTCACCCATCCAGCTTTAGAAATAGCAGATAATACATTCATATCATCAGAAGCTAATTCCACTGTACCAGGACTATTGACTTCTCCTAATACCTGTACTTTTCTAGGTCCATAATTAGTGACGATTATTGACATATCAGGTATTTTAATATATCTACCAAATTTTGCAGTCAATACCTGTTTTGCTTCTTCAATAGTTAGACCTGCTAATTTTACGCTACCAGCATAAGGTAGATTTACATAGCCATCTGTACCGATCATAATGCTATCCAATCCTTGAGCATTTCTAAAGCCAATTATTCTAATTGATATCGTATCATATTTATATAAACGATAATGTTCATCATAATCATCTAATGATTTTAAAGATGCTGGCTTGAACACTGAAGTATCTGCCTCATCCATGATCACTGCACTATCAGCAATATTTGTATATACATCTTCTGGTGCTGCAAAAGCAGTAGTTGATAATGCTGATACTAATAAAGCTGTAACTATCGCTTTTTTATAAAATCTTCCCATAAAATCCTCCACAAATTTTATTATTAATTTATAAATCCATTCTTAACTAATTTTATATTATATCATATATATGTAAAAATCCAATACTATATTATTTCCTTATTTTATATTTATATTTTACAAAAAAATATAATTTTCCTAATAATATCAAATCTAAACTTATATATAAAAAAAACTCTAGAATTTAAATTCTAGAGTTTTCTTTATTAATCTTTCATTAAAACTTTATAAATATAAGCCATAGCTATAGCTAAAATAACGAAACCAGCTACTACACCGATCCAGCCACTACCTGCAATACCTGCTACTAAATATCCTAAGAAAGAGCATGTAGCTACTACGATTACATATGGAACCTGTGTACTTACATGGTCGATATGACTACATTGAGCCCCCGCAGAAGCTAAGATAGTTGTATCAGATATTGGTGATACATGGTCACCACCTACAGCACCAGCCAATACTGCTGCTACTGTAACTACTAAAAGATGAGGATCAGTAGATACTACAGCAAGAGCGATAGGAATCAAGATACCAAATGTACCCCAAGAAGTACCAGTAGCAAAAGCAAGACCGATAGCTACAAGGAAGAATACAGCTGGCATGAACATACCTACAGTAGCATTATTGGATACGATACCGCCAACATAACCACCGATATTTAAATAATCTTCACCGCAAACACCAGATAAGCTCCAAGCAAGACATAAAATGAAGATAGCTGGAGTCATAGCTCTAAAACCTTGGTTGAAACATTCGCAGAATTTGCCAAAGCGAAGTACTCCACGTGGCACATAGAGTAAGAATGTGAACACTAAAGCGATAAAGGAACCAATTACTAGACCTCTAGCGGATTCGCAATTAGCAAAAGCATCAGATACACTAGCACCATCTAAAATACCGCCAGTATAAAGCATACCGAAGATACAGCCACCGATTAAAACGATAAGTGGTAATAATAAATCTAAGATTTTACCATTACCTACTGCTTCCATTTTTTCTTCTTTATATTCTTCAGGAATTACTAATTTGCCACCGCTTTTTTTCTCTAAAGTTTTCATAGCAGCAAAATCTTTACCTGTCCAAATCAAGAACAACATAAAGATAATAGTAAACCATGCATACATATTAAAAGGAATTGTCTGCAAGAATAAGGAGAAACCATCAATAGCACTGTCTTCTGGAAGTGAAGAACTAACTGCTGCTGCCCAGCTAGATACTGGAGCGATAATACAAATTGGTGCTGCTGTAGCATCAATGATATAAGCGAGTTTTGCACGAGTTACATTAAATTTATCAGTAACAGGTCGCATAACTGTACCTACAGTCAAACAGTTAAAATAGTCATCGATAAAGATAACTACCCCTAAGATAGAAGTAACAAGTAAGGAACTGCGTTTTCCTCTGATTACACTTGCTGCCCATTCACCATAAGCACGAGAAGCACCAGAGCGAGCAATAGCTGCTACAATAATACCTAATAAGACCAAAAATACTAAAATATATACATTTCTGCCAACTTTATCGGACATAATCGCAAAGAATGCATCAATAGCAGCTAATAAATCAAAGCCTGTGAACATTAAAGCCCCTACAAAGATACCCACAATCAACGACATGTATACTTCTTTTGTCGCCAAAGCCAATACTATGGTAATTATCGGAGGCAATAGCGACCATGCTGATTCAACCATTCATTTCCATCCTTTCTTATATATACAAATTATAAATAGTTAAAAACAATAGCTATATTATACCATCTATAGACTATTTGGCAAAATGCTTTTTGATAACAATATCCTGTCCTTATTGACATACTCCCCATGCCTAAATGCAAGGGATTCTTGGATACAAACGATACTTGCCTACTAAAATAGCAGGTCTTACTATAT
>OLTD01000425.1_pt1 | contig 21292 bp, 16 predicted proteins | sample 1643231 | NCBI WGS metagenome assembly OLTD01 (sample SAMEA3136647, study PRJEB25190) | human gut metagenome | biome: human gut; feature: human-associated habitat; material: faeces | place: Austria | collected 2013
ACCCGCCGCAAAACACGCCAAGCCGTTTATACCCAATAACTCTAGACTGCGCGGTTGTGATAGACCTTGTACTTAAACTGGTCGGCGCGCGCAACCGAACGCGTATACTCGATAACCTCGTTGCTCATGTCATATGTGGTACGAATCAAATCCAGGACCGGTGCGCCTTCGGCAATCTCGAGCAGACGAGCGTCGGAATGGCGGGCGATACTCGCGTAGAATTCTTCCTCTGCCACGCGAACTTTCTCGTGAAAGTCCTGCTCGATCATGTCGTACAGCGATTTGTTCTCGATCATGGGGCGCTTAAGCGCAAAGAACTTGCGACTCGGCAGATATGTACACTCAATCATCAGCGGCACACCATCGGCAATACGCAGGCGTTTGATCTTGTACAGACGCTCGCCCAGGCGCGCGTTCATCTCTACAGCAATATTCTTGTCAGCCTCGACCTCGGTAAACTCAAGAATCGTCGTCTTGGGCACACGGCCGATCGCCTTCATCTGCTCGGTAAAGCTATAGGTTTGCGTGAGGTTTGCCGTTTGTAGAGAGCGGTCGCACACCATGGTTCCACGGCCGCGCTGACGAACCACCAAGCCAAGGCGCTCAAGCTCCTGCAGGGCAAGACGAACCGTCGTACGCGAGAGCCCGTAGCGCTCCGACAGGTCACGCTCAGACGGCAAATAGTCGCCGGGTCGAAGCTCGTGATCGATTTTATCGGTCAGCAAATCGACGAGCTGATCGTACAGAGGTTGTTTGCGCGCTCCCATTGCCATAATGATACCTGCCGGATAAATGACTCGAAATTGGTTGTAACCAGACACCACGTACTATAGCAGTTTTAATGGAATAACAGCAGGTCAACCCGCAAATTTCGATATTGTTTGCCGGATGATAGTCTGCGCACTGTAATACCAATTACATCGCTGCATCAAGTATTGAGGTAGCAAAAAGGGCCGCCCCCGCGGAGCGGGACGACCCTTTGCAAGACAGATACGTCTTTGAGGCTTAGAGAAGCTTCTTGAGCTCCTCGGCAACAGCCTGGACCTGCGTGCCGATGATGACCTGGGTAGCACCCTTGTCCATCTTCATGACACCCAGAGCGCCGGCCTTCTTGCAGGCAGCCTCGTCGACCAGAGCGGAATCGCCGAGCTCGAAGCGCAGGCGAGTAGCGCAGCAGTCAACGGTCTTGACGTTCTCCTTGCCACCGACGGCAGCAAGAACAGCGGCGGCCAGAGCGGCGAACTTGTCGTCGCCAGCAGCGGCGGAAGCGGAGGTCTCCTCGACATCCTCATCCTCGCGACCAGGGGTCATGAGGTTGAACTTGGTGATGGCGAAGCGGAACACGAGGTAGAAGACCACGAAGGCAGCGATGCCCAGCGGGATGATCATCCAGGTGTTGGCGGCAGCCGGGAGGCTAGAGGAGAACAGAAGGTCGGTAGCACCAGCGGAGAAGCAGAAGCCAGCACGGAAACCAACATAGTAGGTGACGATGGTGAAGATGCCGTACAGGACAGCGTACACGACGTAGAGCGGGAAGCACAGGAACATGAAGCCGAACTCGAAGGGCTCGGTGACGCCGCAGACGAAGGCGCAGATGGCAGCGGAGACAACCAGGCCGATAGCAGCCTTCTTGTTCTTAGCGGTCTGAACCATAGCCAGGGCAGCGCCCGGGATACCGAACATCATGCAGGGGAAGAAGCCGGACATGTACATACCGAGGCTCCACTTGACGTCAGCAGAGGTCTCGCCAGCCCAGAAGTGGGTCAGGTCGCCCAGGCCGATGGTGTCGAACCAGAACACGTTGTTCAGAGCGTGGTGCAGACCGGTCGGGATGAGCAGGCGGTTGAGGAAGGCATAGATGCCAGCGCCGATACCACCCATGGCGGCGATACCCTCACCAAGAGCAACAAGAGCACCGAAGATGAGCGGCCAAGCAAAGAGCAGGACGACGGAGACGACGATGCAAATGACGGCGGTCATGATGGCGACACAACGCTTGCCGGAGAAGAAGGCCAGCCAGTCGGGAAGACGAGTGTCCTTGAACTTGTTGTAGCAAGTGCCACCGATGACAGCGGACAGGATGCCGATGAAGGAGTTACCAGCGATCTTGGAGAACGCGATGCCCTCGGTCGTGGCAAGCCAAGCGGTCTGAGCATCGGCGTCCATACCACGAATGGTACCAACAACAGCGGGGTTCAGGAGCTGCTGGATCATCAGGAAGGCGACGAGGCCAGCGAGGCCAGCGGTGCCATCGTGATCGTCGGCAAGGCCGACAGCGGCGCCGACTGCGAACAGCCAGGCCATGTTATCGATAAGAGCGCCGCCTGCCTTGATGAGCAGGAAACCGGCGGTATAGGCAAAACCGGTAGTGTCACCGGCAGCACCCATGACTGCGGGAGCGAGCAGGTAGCCCACGCCCATAAGAATACCTGCGACGGGAAGCGCCGCGACGGGAAGCATCAGCGCTTTGCCGAGCTTCTGGAGGCACTTCATCATATGGTATCTCCTCCAACCTTTCTTTCGTTGTTCACCAACGAGTTCCATGTCCGCGCCTTATGCATACCTTATGCATACCGGCTTCTCCGCTTGCCGGCATTGGTGCGCAAACTTAGACAACCCAGTCCCTATTTGGGGTTGCTGGTATGTACGGTAGCACACACTCAATTCAAGCGTCCACCACATTTCGTTCAAATTATTATTTCGTTGCCAAACGGTTAGTTTTGGCCCGTAAACGGTAATTTACGCAGGTAGGCGTGCTGCGTTTCTTTCATCACCAAACTAATTTTTAGCAATTTCCATTCGATTTCGAATCAAAATTGGTTACTACCAGATGAACAGTGGTACCACATTGTTACTACCAGTTTGGCCGAAATCGTTTTCACTTTACATGAATAAAGTCTCCAAGAATTTGTATATAACCTCTCCCCTACCACCCTCTTCCCCGCCCTTCCCCACAACGCAAAAAGCCCCCTAGAACGATGTCCGTTCTAGGGGGCTCCATCAGATATTTCGGCTTCGTACTCGAAGGCTCAGGCAATCTTTACGCAAACAGGCCGTAGATGCTGATGTTGGCCTTGGCATAGAGGCCGTTAGCATACTCGGTCCACTTGGAGCTGGCGCTCGAAGCCTGCGAGGAATACTGCTGATAAGCAGTGTAGTAGGCGGTCATGGCCTGCTTGTAGGTGGCGCTATCGGTCGTAAAGGCATCATCGGCAAAGGCCTTGGCATAGGTGCTGTCGGCGTCCTTCCAGGTGCCCTTCTCGCTATCCCACTCGTCACCGGCAAGGTTGATGATGTAGTCGGCGTAGTCCTTGCTCGCGGTCTCCTCGTTGCCGTCAGCAGGCTCGGTCGGGGCGGTCGGCATGCTTGCGGAGCTATCGCCCACCTTCTTCTTGTAGAGCTTCTGCAGCGTCGCGGACTGACGGACGATCTGCTTGGCCTGATCCTTGGACACGCCATACTGCGTGGCCATGGTCTTGTAGTCCGAAGTGCCGATGGAATCCTCGGCGTACTTCTTCATCTCCTTAGAAGAGACGGTGATGCCCTCGTCCTCGGCGGCGTCGAGCAGGATCTTGTTGCGCACGTAGGACAGGATGACATCGGCAGAAGGAGCGGTGTAGTTGCCATCGCTATCCTTGACGGTATCGAGGCTGTACTGGCTCTCGATGGCCTCGCGCGCAGTGATGTCGCTCTTCTTGCCGTTGTAGCTATAGCTTGCCACGGTCGAATCGAGTTGGTCCTCGGTGAGGGTCGCCGACCCGACGCCCTTGCCGCCAAAGCCGCCATTGCCAATAAAGAAGCCGACCACAGCAGCGATCACGACGGCAACCACAAAGGCGGCAATCATCGTCTTCTTGTGCTTGGATGCATGGTCGTCTTCATCGGAGTCGTCCTCGTCCTGCTCCTCGGGCATGAGGTTCTCGTCAGCGGCATCCGCGGCAATCTGAGCCTCCAGGCGGGCGTCCTCCTCCTCGGCCGTCGTACCGGCAGCAATGTGCTCGGCAGACGTACCGGCGACCAGATCGATCTTCTCGTCCTCGTCACCGTCGGGGCCTTCGCCGCGCTCGATGATCTGAATGCCGTCGATCTCGTCCTTCTCGTCCTTCTTTTGAATCAGACCCATATCAGTTACTCCTTGTTAGGAAACATAGTCCGCAATAGAATACGCCCGACAGAGCGCCGGGCGTATTGATTCTCAGGTTATACGCAAACACTTAAGTACTATTTAGGCGTTTGCAGTGTGCATGCCTTAGGCCAGGTGCGCGATAACGGCATCGGCAAAGGCCTGCGTGCCCACAGCGCCCTCAACGGAGCCGGTCTGGGCACGACGAACGTCGCCGGTAACCTGCTCACCCTCGTCGAGCGTGGTAGAAACGGCGGCGCGAATGCGATTGGCCGCGTCGTTCTCGCCCAGGTGATCGAGCATCATAGCCGCAGACAGAATCTCGGCCGTGGGGTTGGCGATATCCTGGCCAGCGATATCGGGCGCGAAGCCGTGCGTCGCCTCGAAGATGGCGCAGTCGGCACCGATGTTGGAGCCGGGGGCCATCCCTAAGCCGCCCACCAGGCCGGCGCACAGGTCGCTCACGATGTCACCGTACAGGTTGGGCAGCACCAGGACATCGAAGTCGTTGGGGTTCTGGACCAGGCCCATGCAGGTGGCGTCGACAATCTTGTCGTTGAACTCGATATCGGGATAGTTGGCGGCCACCTCGCGCGCCACGCGCAGGAATAGGCCGTCGGTCGCCTTCATGATGTTGGCCTTGTGCACGGCCGTCACCTTTTTGCGGCCGCAGCGACGGGCATACTCAAAGGCATACTCCACAATGCGGCGGCTCTTGGCGATAGAGATCGGCTTGATCGAGATTGCGGAATCGGCGGCGAAGGTCTTTTGACCCGAGCGCTCGACGAGCTGCGAGAGCTCCTCGACCTCGGCAGTGCCCTCATCGAACTCGATGCCGGCGTAGAGGTCCTCGGTGTTCTCGCGCACGATGACCAGGTCGACACCGCGGAAACGAGAGCCGTCGCCCGGCTGCGACAGGCAAGGGCGCACGCAGGCGTACAGGTCGAAATGCTTGCGCAGGGCGACGTTAACGCTACGGAAACCCGTGCCGACCGGCGTGGTGATGGGGCCCTTGATGGCAACCTTGGTCTCGGCGACCGCATCGAGCACATGCTGGGGCAGCGGCGTGCCAAACTCGTCCATGACGCCGGCGCCGGCCTCCTGGACGTTCCAGTTGATCTGGACACCAGTGGCCTCGACCACGCGGCGCATGGCCTGCGTAATCTCGGGACCGATACCGTCACCGGGAATCAGGACTACATCGTGCGCCATAATCTGTTACTCCTCGTCTTCGGCGTCGTCAGATTTTTTAACGCTAGCACGCTTCTTCTTTTTGGAGAGATCCAGGCCAAAACGTTTAACAAGCATTTCGCAAATCTCGCTCGAACGGGCCTTGAGATAGCTGCCCTTACCGTTCTCGGCATCGAACTTAAGGCGCAGCGCAAGCTTCTCGGCAACCTCGGCGTCGATCTCGCCCTGGCAAAACTCGTACAGGCAACCGAGCATGTCGCGATACTCGAGGTCGCCGTGGTAGCACTGGATGGCCTCGTCCAGGATGGGCCAAGCCTCGCGCGAACGCTCGACGCTCGTGGCACCCCACACGCACAGCAGGCGGAAGGCGGCATAGCGCAGCGTGGAGGAGATCTCGTCGAACAGTGCAGTCTCGGCGCCCTCAAAGGCATCGCCCAGCTGCTCGGGGCAGGTGGTAGCGAGCGCCGTCAGGGCATCGAGGGCCTCCCAGCGGGTCTGCGCCTCGGGGCGGTCGAGCGCCTCGATCAGCGCGGGCACGCAGGGCACGACGCGCTGCGGATCGCGCTCGGCAAGCAGGTGCAGCACGCGGGCGGCAAACTGGCGGATGCGGCGCGTGGGGCAGCCGAGCTCCTTGACCAGACGGTCGACGGCGTTCTCGTTCTCCTCTGCCAGCTGAAGCTGTGCCAGCTCCTCGTCGGTGAGCTGTTCATCTTTGTTTTCTGCCATAGTTACCTCTTCTTACTATTTCTTAGCGTGCTTGCCAGCACCCTTGCTGTCATCGGTGACCGAGATGAGCTGTCGGTCGGCCGCGCCATTGCGACGCGCACGGCGGCGTTCCTCAGCGTCGCCCGCGTCGGCGGCGGCGCGATGAGCCTTGTTGACGTTAAAGACCTCGTCGTGCTTGCGCCACGGACCGACGGACTCGCCAAAGCTCATCTTAAGACCGGCGATAAAGCCGCCGAGCCAGCCGATCGGCGCAAACTGCACCAGCGGGAACAGCGAAAACACCCAGGTCAGTAGGACGACTGCCGCCGCTCCTGCAAAATTGGCGATCCAGTAGTCGCGCTTGGTGATCACGCGCTTTTCGCACGCCCACTGGCCGCACAAAAAGCCAATGTAGATCGCAAAGAGAAAGAGCACCAGCGCTAGTACCACGAACGTCCAGCTCATGGGCGCTACTCCCCGTGATGGTGGCCGCAGCAGCACTCGTGGCCGTCGTCATGGCCGTGGCCGCCGCAGCACTCGTGGTCCTCGCCATGGTGGTGGCCACAACCGCACTCGTGGTCGTCGCCGTGCTCGCCGCAACCGCAGCCTTCCTCGTGAGCACCGTGCTCCTCGGGACGATACTGCGACCAGTCCAGACCGGCGGCGATGGCGTCGGCCTCCTCCTTATAGAGTACCGTGATGGCCTGGGTACCCAGCTTGGCGCCACCGATGGCGTCGAGCATGTCGTAGAGCGTAAAGGCCACGTCGGCACCGGGCAGCGCGAGCTCGCGATCGTCGGCGTAAGCGAGCGCCAGGCGCAGGTCCTTGATGAAGTGCTCGACCATAAAGCCAGGCTTGTAGTCGCCGTCGAGCGCCTTGGGGGCCAAGCTCTCCATGGCGCCGGACTTGCCGGTACCGCCCAGGATCATCTGGCGGGTCTTCTCCAGGTCAAGACCGCTCAGCTCGGCAAATGCCATGGCGTCCGCCATGCCGACCATGCAGGCGCCCAGCGACACCTGGTTGGCGAGCTTGGCAGCCTGGCCCTTGCCGGCGCCATCGAAGCAGCAGATGTTTGCCGCAAAGGTGGAAAGGATATCGCGGACCGGCGCGATGTCGTTCTCGGTAGCGCCCACGATAGCCGTGAGCGTACCGGCGATAGCGCCCGACTCGCCGCCGGTGACGGGGCAGTCAAACGCCATGCGACCAGAAACCTGGGCGGCCTCGGCAATGTCGCGCGCCAGCTCGGGCGAGCTCGTGGTGAGGTCGATCAAGACCGCGCCCGGCTTGGTGCACGCGAGCAGGCCGTCGCCCGCCAGGTAGAGTTCCTCGACCTCAGAGGGATAGCCCACCATGGTAAAGACGACGTCGGCGTTCGCCACGGCATCCGCCGGCGTATCGGCCCAGACAGCGCCGCGCTCGATAAGCGCGGCGGCCTTGGACTTGGTGCGGTTGTTGACCGTGACGGGATAGCCGGCGTCCAGGATGTGGCCGGCGATGGGGGCACCCATGATTCCGGTGCCGATAAATGCGACGGAGAGCTTGTTTGCCATGAAACCTTTCCTTTTGGGTTGGGTGTTGTTACCAGGTTGAATACTCGATGCCAGCGTTTGGGCAGTGAGCTGGGATCGATTACGGCCGCGTTACTTGCCTACTGACCGCGCACGCGACGGGCGATGCGGTCGGAAAGCGACGCCTTGTCGGCGCGGTTCTTACCCCAAAACGCGCAGCCCACCATGCCGGGGCCCACGTGCGAGCCAATGGTGGGACCCACGGAGCCGCGAATGATCGTGACGTCGGCGCAGCCCTCCTCCTTGCGGATGGCGGCTTCGAGCCAGTCGCCGTCCTTTTCGGCATCGGCCGTCATGATGGCGATGGGCATGGTGCGGTCGGGCACGTAGTTCTCGCGGAACGACTTGAGGATGGACTTGAGTGCCTTCTTGCGGCCGCGGTTGACGCCGATCAGCGACAGCGAGCCGGCCAGGTCGTAGGACAGCTCGGGCTTGACATCGAGCTTTGCCGTGAGCTGCGCCGCCGCGGGCGGAATGCGACCGCCGGCAGCCAGTGCGTCGAAGCCCTCGAGCGTAAAGTAGCCGTGGACGTAGGTCCTTGCCTCGTTTGCCCAATCGACCAGCTGCTTGGCGGTCAGTCCCGCCGAACGCTGGCGCACGGCCTCGAGCGCCAAGAGCGCGCCGGTCGCACAGGGCAGAGCGTTGTCGACCACGTAAAGCTCAAAATCGGGATACTCGGCGCGCACGGCATCTGCCGCCTGGCACGCGGAGTTGTAGCTCGACGACAGCGCCGAGGTAAAGCACAGGTAGACCGTGGGCGTGCCCTCTTTGGCGCACTCGGTAAAGAACTCGATATAGCGACCGAGCGACACAGCCGAGGTGGACACGCGGGCACCGGCGCGCATCCGGTCGTAGAACTCCTTGGGTGTGATGCTCGACCAGATGTCGTCCGTGCGCTCTTCGCCATCGATAATGAAGGGGAAACCCAGGATATCGACATCGAGGTTCGCAGCGACCTCGGGGCTAAAGTCGCAGCAGGTATCGACGACGATGCGGCAACGGTTCGAATGACCGGCGGATGCGGCCTTGTCCATCAAAGCGACTCCTTACGTAAAAAGGCGGCCACCCGCATGGGATGGCCGCCAACCGTTAACTCATGCAAGTTAACGTATTTTACTCGTCAAGTGTTTCGATGCGGGGCTTGATGATGCCATATCCACCATTCTTACGGTGATACACCACATTGATGAGACCGGTCGTCGCGTTCTCGAACACGTAGAAGTCGTGGCCGAGCAGATCTGTCTGCACCAGCGCCTGCTCCTCAGTCATCGGGGTGACGTCGATAACCTTCTCGCGGACGAGCAGGTCGTCCTCTTCCTGGGGCAGCAGCAGGTCGGCCAGATCCTCAACGCGCTCGACCGGTGCGACATCCGCGGCGCTGGCACCGCCCTGGCGGTTGTCCACAACCTTGGTCTTGAACTTGCGCAGCTGGCGGGTGACCTTATCGGCGGAGAGGTCGATGGCGGCGTACATATCTGCACCGTGCTCGGCAACGCGAATCACCGAACCGCGGGCACGAACCGTAACCTCGACGATTGCCGGGTTGGGGTTCGAGGGGTTCTTCTCATAGCGAAGTACAACGTCGACCGTCATGGGCTCGATATCGAAAACCTTGAGCGCCTCGCCGATCTTCTCATCCACATGCGCACGCAGAGCATCGGTTACCGTCGTCTTGCGTCCAGAAACCTTGATATCCATACGTGGCTCCAATCTGCCTCGGGGACTTACTGTACTGGCTATGTACCCATTGCTGTGCATTTAATCACGCGGATTCCCAAAGACCCGAATAACGATTGCTTGATACCGCATACCGAAGTCTCGCACTTTTCTGTGGCAAAGTGCGCTATAGGAGGGCGTCGGCAGAATTGGTTTTTCTTCTTGAAATTGGCTTTGACCTGCTGGTTTTATAGGGATGAAAAAGCCGGGCTCCTCTATTGGGGAAGCCCGGCAGTGCGTGTTGAAACCGTGAAGAGGTGTCCTTTCCAACGTATAGGAGACACCACCCCTAGCAATAACTAGCTATTGAGTTTGTTAATGTCGTCGTCGGTGATGGCGCCTTCCTGGCTGGACGATTTGTCCTCGGAGGATGCGGTCTCATTGTTGGAATCGGAGGACTCGCTGCCGGAGGACGTGGTCTCACTGGACTCAGAGTCGACCGGCTGCACGTTAGCGCCCGAAACCGTCTTAGTGGTGAGGTCGTAGGGCATCGTGCCATACCAGACAGAGTGGACCGCCTCGAGCGTGCCGTCGGCCGTAATACCGTCGAGGGCATCGCTCACGGCACGGCACAGTTCGTCATTGGACGAGAGGCCCGCAACACCAAGCGTCGAGGGCGCCTCGAGCGCACCGACATAGGAGACCTCGCTCATCAGGCGTGCAAGGTAGCCGCCGGCCGTGGAGTCGCAGATCACATAGTCGACCTCGCCGGACTCGAGCGCCTCAAAGCACTCGTTGATGTTGGAGTAGGTCTTTTGGTTGGCGGTGATGCTCTGCTTAGCAAGCGCCTCCTGCGAGGCCGAGGACGTCTGAACGCCCAGGGTGGACGTGTTAAGGGTATCGGTGGAAACGCTTAGCGACCCACCATCGCTAGTTTTACCGAACACGGAAGTGGCATCGTACAGGCAGGTGCCGAGCGAGCTAATGTCCCCGTCCGTGGAGTTAATCTCGCCGATAAAGATATCGGCCTTTTTGTCGCCGAGCGCGGAACCTGCCGAGGACGCATCGACGAAGGCGACCTTAAGGCCCATGCGGCTTGCGAGGGCGCGGGCGGCGTCAACCGCATACCCCGTGAGCTCGCCGTCGGCGCCCTGCATGGCCTGCGGCGCATCGGAAGTATCGAGGGCGACCGTCAGGGTTCCGGGAGTGACCAGGGCATCGTCCGACACCGCCAGCGTGACGGTCTCGTACTCGATCTGGTCGATCGTGGGAGTCGTGAACGTAGACAGCGGGTTGAACGCGCATCCGCTCAGGCCCAAAACGGCGATGACCGCTGCGGTCCCAGCACCTAACCGAGCCGCGTGCATCAAGCTGCCCCTCACCATGTCCACTACCCTGCCTTCTGTGTCGTATACAATCCGTGCGTTGCGCGGAATATCAGGTTGTTCCCACCAGCTGACCTGGTATTTGACCCCACACTTGCGCACCGGGGTGTTTGCTCGGGAGGCCGCAGCCACCTTCACGACTGACCCGCTCGCCCGCGAGGCGGTATTGCCCCAAAGAAAGTAGAACGGACGGTGCGGCTTACATCTAGGACGCGCCATGATCGCGCCGCGCGCACGCGGTCGCTTACGTGGATCCCTTTGACCGCGTCTGTCTTGGACTAGGACGGGCATTTCGTCCGTCCGCAACCACAGCCTGGTAGGAACGAAGCGCATTATAACTAAGTTCAAGCTAAAGTTTAAGGTTAGGGGCGTCATTCGCATCTCGAGTACAGATTTTGCGGGTCGGAGCGGACCATTCGTGCCCCTATGAAGCCCGGAGCTCCCCTACGGGGAGCTCCGGGGCACCCGTCTCAGGGTGCCGTGGCCAAAAAATAGCAAATATGAGTACTGTTACCAATTTAGTAGCAGACAATTTTGGCCTCTCGGACAGATTTTGCGCTCAGTGTCGCCAACCTGATGCTTAGTTATTCTACATTTGTTTATTATCTTCTTACTTTACGACGCCTCCGAGTCCTAAATTCCTTGATTTTGCTGTTACTGATTTAGTGACAGTACTCATATTTGCCATATTTTGGCCAGAGCATATGATTAACCCCCTATTTTCGACGCGAATTAGACCGGCTTAAGCCCAAAACACGCCCGCAGCGTGTTGAATAGCGCCTCTTGTTTCTTTCTGCGAGCGTCAACACGGTTGCGATATCGCTTACCCATGCGCTGGTGGATGCGCCATGCGAGCGCCTCCATCGCCTCCATGTCGCAGAACATTTCGTTGTTGACAGTCGCGACCTCGATTCCCATAGTAATCAAGCCCGTGTTGCGTTTTTCATCATGGATACGTCCCCTCCGGGAGGAATGGCCCAGCTCACCGTTGTATTCCAGGTCAAACTGGGCTGCTTCCTGATACGCATCGCAAACTGCATGCGGCATCCCCGAGATTGCCTGCGCGCGGTCATCGAACTCGATCTTGTAGTCGGTCTTAAAGGGACCACAGGCAAATCCGCCATAGGAAAACGGAAGCGAAAACATGGCAAGCATGATGCACTCCATGGGTGAACGCAGGTTTTCCGACAGATAGGGACACAGCCGCCGCAGCTGCTTGGTCGCGCTCCCCTTGCATGCCGCGAGGTAATCTACCAGGCAATCGGGTGTCAGCACGGACTCGACCTCAAAGTAACCGACATCTGGCGGCTGGTCTTTGTCCTTTGCCAATTTGTTCACGACAGGCGAGGTGTAGGGAGGCAGATACTTCCCGCGGTCACTCAGTGAAATCTTAGAGCACAGCTCCTGGGCCAGGGCAAATGCCTGGATGCAGCCGACCTCGCGCGCGACGGCTACGCAAAGGGCCTCGGGAGATAGACTGTACACCCCCGGTTCCACCTCTAGAATCGAGCCGGCGGGCAACTCGGAGCATACGGACCAGCTCACGCCAAGAATACGGCGGCGCTGCGCTGCAGACCCTACCAGCAAGCACAAATCCTCTTGCACCTCGCCGCTTGCGGCCCCAATCCGCACCAAATCGGGAAGATAGATGTCCTCGGTCGAGGGCGACGATGTGCGCAGCACACGGCGCTCTTCATCGGGATCAAGGTCCCTCCAGCTTATGTAGCCCATCTGCCGGCGCTCGGAGCGCATCATGCGTAGCGCCGAGGCGCCTGTTAGGATTACGGAAGCCGCTAGCTGTTCGCTTGTCGGCTCGTTGCGCCGCTCAATCTTCACTGCCACAAAACCACCCCTACCAAACGCGTGCGATAGCGAGGCCATCAACGGCCGTGGCACCGGCGCGCTTGAGTTCCGCCGAAGCCGCTGCCATCGTCGCACCCGTGGTGATAACGTCGTCGATAAGCAGCAGGCGGCGGCCGTGCACATCCTCAACCGTCTCGTACATGCCTTGGGCACGCTCGCGGCGCTCCTCACGACCGAGTTCGCGCTGGTCGCCATGCCCGTACTTGACGAGAGCATCGAGCAGGGGAACACCCGACAGCTCGCAAAATGGGCGCGCAATAGCCTCCATATGATCAAAACCACGCCGCCGAAACGCTGCCGCCGTCGCAGGCACAAACACCACCGCATCCGCGCCGGACAGCACACCTCCATAGCGATCGGGCGCTACGACCTGGGCATGCAGGGCGGTGTCGTAGAGCAGCTCCGCCAGATACGGAGCCAGACGTCGCTCGCCCGCGTCCTTGTACGCTTTAATGATGCGCGGCAGCGGATGCGCATAGACGGCGCACGCCAGGCAGCGGTCGAGCGCCTCCGTCATTGCCGAGGACGTGCCCTCGACCGAACACTCAGTGCACAGCAAATCCCCAAACGGGGCGCCGCATCGGATGCAGCTATGACGTGGGTCGATGAGCGTGAGCGCAGTCAGGCAGTCTTGGCAAATAAGCGTACCGGCGCGCTCGCAGCCGGCACATCGTGTTGGCGACAATGCCTCGAGCGCCTCGCGTGCCACCCGCTCGGCAAACGGTAGCAATTCGTCCGCAAACGGTAGGGCACCGGCACCCTGCAGACAGCTCAATATGTTCAGATGGCTCTTCAAGACACAACCCTCCCTACGTTCGGTCGCAGGGAGGGTTGTTGATTCGGCGCTATGATACCCCGATGCGCTCGGGGCAAGGCGGGCTAAATCAGCTCGCGGGCGTTATTCGCCGGCAGGCGGTTGTGGAGCGGACGAAGACGGGGTCGAGCCCTCGCCACCATCCTGGCGCGGCTTGCGGGAACGGCGACGGCGACGGCGCTTTTGACCCTGGTCGGCCGAGCCCTCGCCACCGCGCGGCTCGCGCTCGTCACGAGCGGCGCCATGCGAAGCCTTGGCAGCCGCTCCCCCGCCATCTCCGGGACGACGGCGCGTGACCTTGACCTCGCCATCCGAGACCTGATCGGCCACGGAGGGCACTGAGGGCTTCTGTTGCGCGCCCGAGGAATGGCGACGGCGCGGACGCGGCGCGCGCTCCTCCTCGCCACGTGACTTGCCGCCCTTGTCGGCAGGCACATCGGAACCCGAACCACCCTTGGGGGCGGCACCAGCCTCGCGAGCAGCTGCGGCGCGGAAGGCGTCCTCGCGCTCCTCGCTCGACAGATGACGGCGGCGGCGACGTGTGGGATTCATGCCGCCGCCGCGATTCTGCTGCTGGGGCTGCTGAACCTCGCGCTCGCGAGAGGCGTTCTTGCCCGCGGCTGCAGCCTCGGTAGCATCGCCCGAGCCCGCGCGCTTGCGACGACGACGGCCACCGGCGGCCTCCTCGGCCTCGGGTGCCTCGGCCTTGCCGCGGCCCTTTCCGCGGCCACGGCCCTCGCCCTGGCCCTGGCCGGCGCGAGCATCGGATTCGGCATCGCGACGACGGCGCTTGGGCATCGTCGTCCCCGCCAGACGGTCGGCGCTCGACAGGCCATCGCCCACATCGACGCCATTCTCGCGATCGAGCTCCATGAGCGCCAGGCGCATCTCGGGCGACTCGATGCGCTCGAGCACGTCACGCGTCACGCAGTCGGGGCGGCAGTTGCAGCCCTGCTCGGCAGCCTTCTTTTTGCAGCTCTCCGAGCACGTCATATCGGCTAGGTTGACCTTAAAGACCTTGCCGTTCTCCAGGCGCAGCACCAGCTGCTCACGCGGCGTGTCATACTCCTGAATACGCGCCTTGCCGAGCGGCGTATCGATGAGCGTCTTCTTTTTGGGCGCACGGCTCTTAAAGTCCTTGTACGCCTCGAACTCATAGCGCAGGCAGCACATCAGGCGGCCGCAAACGCCGCTGATCTTGGACGAGTTGAGCGGTAGGTCCTGCTCTTTTGCCATGCGAATCGAGACGGGCTCAAACTGTCCGCCAAAGCGCGTGCAGCAGAGCTCCTGTCCGCACTGGGCATAGCCGCCCACCAGGCGAGTCTCGTCGCGCACGCCGATCTGGCGCATGTCGACGCGAATGTGCAGCGTCGAGGACAGATCCTTGACGAGCTGGCGAAAATCGACGCGCTCCTCGGCCGCAAAGTAGAACACGGCCTTCTCGCCGCCAAACAGGTACTCGACGCCGACCGGCTTCATCTCGAGATCGAGCTCTTTGACCAGACGGCGGAAATCGACCATCGCCTCGTCGCCTTGGATGGCCAAGTCGTCGGCAAGCTGCAGGTCGATGTCGCTCGCCACGCGCAGCACGGGCTTGAGCGGCTGACCGATCTCGTCTTGCGGCACCTCAAAGGGATCGGCCGTGACCAGGCCGATCTCGGTTCCGCGCTCGGTGGAGCAAATGGCATAATCTGCCTCGAGGATATCCAGATCCTGCGGGTCGAACCACAGGTCGCGCGAGGCGTAGGTAAACTTAACGGGTACGACTAACGGCATTTCAGTGCCTTCCTGATATCGAACAGCATGACCTCGATGGCCAGCTGGGGAGTAACGTTTCTGGCGATGTTGCGCTCGGCGGTCGCGACTGCCTCGGTGGCACCCGCAACATTGGTCGCGGCGGCAAGCCGACCGATCGTGTCGCGCACGTCTTCGTTCACCACGTCGGCTGCCTCGTCCTGAAGCGTCAGCAGCACGTCGCGCATGAGCGTCCGCGCGCTCGCCAGCGCTTCCATGATACCCGAACGCTCGCGCGCGTTGAGTTCGCGCTTGTTGCGGTCCTCAAGCTGCTTCAATGCTCCACGCGACAGGTAGTCGGCATTTTGCTCGAGCACCTTTTCCTGCGTGGACTTGACCTCGGCGAGCGGCGCCTTGACGGCGACGATGAGCGACTTGGCACGACTAAGTACATCGGCCTCGTCGGCGGCGATGAGCGAGTCGATGGCACGAACCATCTGGCGACGGGCGTCCTGGCGCTCGGCGCTCTTGAGGAACTCGATGCCACGCGTGGGGCTTCCCGCCACGGCGACGGCCATGCGGCAACGCGCAGGGTCCTGACCGGTGGCGCGGCTCACGGCCTGCGCGGCGACGGCGGGCGATACCAGCCGAAACGGCACGCACTGGCAGCGGCTCACGATGGTGGGCAACATCACGTCTGCCGAGGTGCCCAGCAGGATGAACATAACGCCCTCGGGCGGCTCCTCGAGTGTCTTGAGCAGTGCGTTGGCGGTGTTGGCGCGCAGCTGCTCGGCACGGTCGATGATGTAGACCTTGGCCTTGGCGCGGATGGGCGCCAGCGGCACGTCATCGAGCAGCTCGCGGGTCTGGGCAATGAGGTAGCCCGTGGCGCTCTCGGGCGTGTAATAGTGCACGTCGGGATGCGTGTGCCGAGCAACGCGCACGCAGCTGTCGCATGCGCCGCAGCCGTTCTGCTCGCACAGGAAGGCCTGGGCGAGCGCCCATGCGGCATCGAGCTTGCCGGCGCCGGGGGCGCCCAAAAACAGGTAGGCGTGCGACGCGCGGCCGCTGGCGACGGCGTTGGTCAAAAAATCGCGCACGCGCTCTTGGGTGTCGAGCTTGGCCAGCAGGCTTGCCTGAGCGGGGGCCATGTTACTCGGCCTCCTTGGCAAGCGCGGCGGCGACAGCGTCTTGCGGAATGTCGAGACCGTACGCGCGAACCTGCTCGACCGTCTTCTCGAAGACTTCCTCGATGGGCGCGGTGGCGTCGATGAGCTTTACGCGGTTTGGTTCCTCGGCGGCAATGGCGCAAAATCCCTGGTAGACGCGCTCTTGGAAGGCCATGCCCTTAGCCTCCATGCGATCTGCCGCACCACGGGCTGCCATGCGCAGCGCCGCCTGCTCGGGCGTGATGTGGTAGACGAGTGTGAGCGCCGGGTGCGTACCCGCGACGGCCAGGTTGTTGGCATCGCGCACCATCTGACGATCGAGGCCGTCGGCAAACGCCTGATAGCAGGTCGTGGAATCGTAGAAGCGGTCGCACAGGACCACCTTGCCGGCCGCGAGGGCGGGCGCGATAACCTCATGCACTAGCTGGGCACGGGCGGCCTCATACAGCAGCAGCTCGCAAGTGTCGCCCATCGCCGTATTGGCGGGGTCGAGCAGCAGAGCACGGATCTTTTCGCTGATGGCGGTACCGCCCGGCTCGCGCAGGCTCACAACCTGGTAGCCAGCGAGCTCGAGCGCACGGGCAAGCAGGCGCGTCTGCGTGGACTTGCCGGCACCGTCGACGCCCTCGAGCGTGATAAAGCTATGTTGAGCGGGCTCAAAAGCCATGAGCGCAGCCCCTTCCTACAAGGCGCGTAAATGCGAGTTATAGCAACCAAGCCATGATACCCCAGTGCTCGGTGCGTCCCCAATGGCTAAAGGTGCCTTTCCAAAGTTGCGGTGAAATAGGGACTGATTGAAGCTCTGAGACCGCCAAACAGTCCCTATTTCACCGCAACTTATGAAGGGGAATTTGGGGTGCTGGGTATAATCGTCATATTGCATTGAAATGTGGCGAAAGGAGTGGCAATGTCTCGGTATTGCGCCTCGTGCGGCAAGCTTCTTGCAGATAATGCCAAGTTCTGCACCTCGTGCGGTGCACCCGTTGAGCAAACAACCGCGAGCGATAGCCAGCCCGCTTTTGAGCAGACCGGCTCCCTTGATACGCCGCAAGCCAAGGCGGACGACCCCCTCGCCTATCGCCCCGACCCCGCCGCAAGCCCCGCGGCCGTCGAGACCACGCAGCGCATACCCGTCGCGAGCGGCTCGCCCCAACAGGAGCCGGCTCCCGCATACACGCCCGCTTCGCCACAGACCCCCGCCCCCAAAAAGAGCGGCACCGGGCCGCTTATCGCCGTTATTGTTGTGCTGGTGGCGATCATCATCGCCCTGGTCGTTTTCTTTGTGATCAAGCCTTTCGACAACGCCGCCACGCAGACGACTGCCGAGGTAGCTAAGCTGCACCATGACGTCGACGACGATGACCTAAAGCCTCTCGGCGATCCCAACAGCCTGTACGACGATGATGACGATGACGACGAGGATGGCGGCGAAGCAACGCTCTCCGAGCAGAACCTCTACCGCCGACTGAGCGAATACTACGACCTGCTCGAAGACCTCGATAGCTACGTCCGTGGCTGCGCTCAGAACTTCAACGGCAGCTATCTGAAAGAGGATCGAACCACCCGTCAAAATCTCGCTGACGTCGCCGAGCGCACGGAGGACACCATCGAGCAGTATTACGACATCGTCGAGGACCTAGACGTCCCGACGAGCTCCAAGAACTACAGCTCCTGGAAGGACATCATCGCCCTGTACGACGACCTGGATCACCGCATTGACGCAATCTGTGATGCCTGGGAGATCAGCCTGAAATACGCCAAGCCTGCGGACCACAAGAATGAGATCGTGGCGCCGCTGTCGCGCGACAACGTGGCGGGCACCAATGCCAATAAGTACCGCCTAGACTTTGAGGAGCGCTATCCCGGCGCCAAGCCTGTCGAGGTGAACTAGCGCTCTGCCGGTCTAAAAAACGAGCGAGGATCGTGGGGTCCTCGCTCGTTTTTTTTAGTAATGTTTCGATCGTGCGACTACTTGTCGGCGGCTGCTTTCTTGACAGTCGACTTCTTGGCCGTCGTCTTTTTGGCGGTCGTCTTTTTGGCAGCAGCCTTCTTTGCCGCCGTCGTCTTCTTTGCCGTGCTCGCCTTGGTCGTGGTCTTGCGGCCGCGGGCCGGCTTTTTCTCCTTGGTCGGGCAGTCCATGTTGACGCAAATACGCCACGGACCGCGCGCCGTGTTGACCACGATGGGGGCGCCGCACTCGGGACAGGTCTCACCCGTCGCCTCGAGCTTACCGCGCGCCGGCAGAGGATAGCTCACGCCGCAGTCATCGTAGTTGGTGCAGCGGATAAAGCGCTTGCCGCTCTTCTCGCTCTTGTGCGCGATCAGGTCGCCATGGCGTCCGGCCTCGGCGCACACCTTGCACTCGCCCACCTTAAGGTCAGGCTCGTAGTTGGTGGGGCACGTGGGGTTCACGCAAATCTCGAAGGCCTTCTGGCGGAACGGCTGGCACTTAATGCGCGGCGCGCCGCACTCGGGGCACACGGCCGCCTCGCCCTCGAGCGGGCTCACCTTGACGCCGCTCGGCACCGGATAGGTCACGTCGCAGTCGGGCCATCCCATGCAGCCGATAAAGCTGCCGCGGGTCTTGGCGCTCGTCTTCATAACCAGGTCCTTGCCGCACTTGGGGCAAGCGCCCACGCGCGCATCGGCCGTGACGGCGTCGCTGATGGCGTCGCCCAACTCCTGCGTGTGCTTGAGCAGCTCGTCGAGCACGCCAGCCAGCAGCGCGCGCGAGTGCGTCACGACATGCTCTTCGGTATCCTCGCCGCGCTCCACGCGAGTCATGTCGCCGTCGAGCTCGCTGGTCATATCGGGGCTCGTGATGCGCGGGGCAAACTGCGACAGCGCGTCGATGATGGCGATGCCTAGCTGGCTCGGCTCAACGGGATCGTTTTTGAGATAGCGCACGGCATACAGGCGCTCGATGATGCTCGCGCGCGTGGACTTGGTACCCAGGCCGCGCTTTTCCATCTCCTGCACAAGCTTGCCCTGGCTGTAGCGCGCGGGCGGCTCGGTCTGCTTGGCCTCGAGCTTAATGTCGAACACGTCGACCGTATCGCCCTGCTCCAGCGGCGGCATCTGCTCGTCGCGCTTGAGTCCGTACGGGTACGCCTCGCGGAAACCCGGGGTCACGAGCACATCGCCCGAAGCCACGAACGGCTCACCGTTCACGTCGAGCTCGAGCTTAGTGTTCTCGATGGTCGCGGGACCCATAAGCGTCGCTAGGAAGCGGCGGGCGATGAGGTCGTAGAGCTTGCGCTGGCCGCCGTCGAGCGTGGACGGATCGCCCTCGCCCGTGGGATAGATAGGCGGGTGGTCGGTGGTCTCGACCTTGCCGCGCGTGGGCTTCATGGGGCCGGCGAGGACCTTTTTGCACACGGGCGCCAGCGCCGGGTTGATCTTTGCAAGGTCACTCACCACAGCGCCCAGATCAAGCGTCGCGGGGTATACGGTATTGTCGACACGCGGGTAGCTGATGAGGCCCGCCATGTAGAGGGACTCAGCGATGCGCATGGTACGCGCAGGCGAGATGCCCTCGGCCGCGGCGGCAGCCTGCAGCGAGGTGGTCGCAAACGGCGTGGGCGGCTGCTGCTTGCGCGAGCGCTTGGTCACCGCGGCGACGGTTGCCGTCGCGACGCCGTCAACATGGCCGTACGCCGTCTCAGCAGCATCCCTGTCGGTAAAGCGCGCCGTCTTGTGCGCGATCTTAAAGCGATCGTCCTCGGCAGCGCCCTGCGCGGCACCCATGCCGCGAATCTGCCAATAGTCCTCGGGCACAAACGCCATGCGCTCGCGCTCGCGCTCGACCACCAGGGCAAGCGTCGGCGTCTGTACGCGGCCGGCGGAGCGCACGTTACCAAAGCCGCCAAACTTGGCGAGCGTCAGGTAGCGCGTCAGCACCGCACCCCAAATGAGGTCGATGTGCTGACGGCTCTCGCCTGCGTCGGCCAGGTTCTGGTCGAGCGAGACGAGATTATCGAAGGCCTGCGTGATCTCGGCCTTGGTAAACGAAGAATACTGGGCGCGGGCAACCGGCAAGTCCGGCGCCACCTCGCGCACCTTGTTGAGGGCGTCCGAACCGATCAGCTCGCCCTCGCGATCGAAGTCCGTAGCGATGATGACGCTGTCGGACTTCTTGGCAAGGTTCTTGAGCGAGCGAATGAGCTCTTTCTCGGCCGGCAGCTTAATGACGGGTGCCCAGGTGAGATAGGGCAGACTCTCGAGCTTCCAGCCCTTGATGGAGATGCCATCGGCAAGGAACGGCTTACGCTTGGTGTCGTAAGGCGGACGAGCCAGGCCATCGGGCATGTCGGCCGGCAGCATCTCGCCGTCCTCGGTAACCGAATACCAGCCCAGCTTTTTATCAAACAGCACGCTGTCGCAAAAATCGGGCGCAAGGATGTGACCGGCCAGGCCGATGGTCACGCACTCCTCGCCCTTCCACTCAAAACGGTAGATTGCGGTGTTGTACACCTTGTCCTTTTTGGGCTTACCCGTGGACAGCCGCTCGGCAATCTGACGCGCGGCGTCATTTTTCTCGGCGATGATGAGCTTCAAAAGAGGCTCCTATCTCGTGTCTCTGCGGCTACGCCCGCCCGTATGGCGGCCGATTTACGCCCTTGCTTGCTCGATCTGCCCGATGAGCCAATCGCACCAGGCATCCATGCCCTCGCCCTTGCGCGCGCTCACGGCAAACCGCGGCGCCTGCGGATTGAGGTCATCGAGTGTCTTAGTATACCTATCCATGTCAAAATCGAAAGCCGGGGCCACGTCGACCTTATTGAGCAGCTGCGCGCCAGCGTGCTGGAAGATGCCCGGGTACTTGATGGGCTTGTCGTCGCCCTCGGGCACCGAGAGAATCATGATGGACAGGTTCTCACCCAGGTCAAAGTCGACCGGGCAGACCAAGTTGCCCACGTTTTCGATAAAGATGACGTCGATGTTTTCCAGACCCACAGCCTGGTCAAACGCGTCAACGGCCTCCATGATCATGTTGCCCTCGAGGTGGCACAGGCCGCCCGTGTTGATCTGGATGGCGGGCATGCCGGCTTCCTTCATGGTGATGGCGTCGACATCCGAGGCGA
>OLTD01000442.1_pt1 | contig 20191 bp, 29 predicted proteins | sample 1643231 | NCBI WGS metagenome assembly OLTD01 (sample SAMEA3136647, study PRJEB25190) | human gut metagenome | biome: human gut; feature: human-associated habitat; material: faeces | place: Austria | collected 2013
GTTTTATTCTATTTTATCCGAACGGAATGTTACAACTTTAGTATACCACAACAGATTATTACTTTCCGTTTGAGATTCCTTGTTATAGGCAAATCCGATGTAATATTTTCCATTCGGGCTGTCGGACATCCCACTTCCACTGGCATCATCCGCATATCTCACCCACGTATAGTAAGTTTTCCCGTCCGCTCCGGGCTTTCCTGGTATTCCCTCCCCAGTGATCCTTGCCCACTGGTAATCTTCCGGATTATTGGACATTACTGGAGTCACCTTATTGTAGGCAATTCCTAAGTATTCCTTTCCATCTGGACTGCTGGACATCCCGTTTCCATACTCGTCATCAGCAAATTTAAACCATGTGTAATAAGTTGTTCCGTCTTTTCCCGGCTCTCCATCGGATACATCCGTAACCGTTACTTCTTCAAATCCCCTTAGGACTCCCTCCGTATCCCTTGCTTCAAATTTGTAGACCGCCTTGCTCTCCACATCCAAAGCTCGAACTTTTATGGTCCGACCGGCGTAGATATGATTCCCATCCTTAAACCATCGAATTGTGAAATTGTCTGTCCGATCTACCCCATTATCTATTACATTGGCAGTCAAGTTGGTAAAGCCTTCATTATTTTTAAATACAATTCCGTTATCCGTAGAGATACTGCTTGTGTAAATCTTTGTTTTGTTAATCAGATCCTCTACTTTCTGCAGCAAATCTTCAGAGATTTCCGGCTGCAGCTCTTTAAAATTGGTAAAGACTGTCTTGTTTACTTGCGGATTCGTGAAACTGCGAACCTGCTCCGATACTCTTGCACTCAAATATAATGTAGGAACGTACTCCTCATCCTCAATCTCCACGGTATCTCCGATAGCAGTATCAAAGTACCCCGTTACATCATAAGTCACAACCGGTTCAGATGCTGTTTTCAAGTCCAATAGTGCCATACTGTACAGCTTGTCTTTATTATCCGTATCGTAGGATTTTGGCATAAAGATGTATCCGTCTTCCTTGTTTATCAGATTCGATGGGAAGCGATCTCTTGCCTGTGGTGCCCGGATATCTGGACCTTGTGTATAAAACTCTACTACACCGTTCTCATCCAGCTCTTCTTTCTCAATTCCCTGTATAGTCAGTCCATCCTTTCCTGTTGGACGGATACCGGTGTACAGGTTTTCGATACTGGATTCCTTCCGGATGCCGGTAACATTTTTCCCGTACCGCAGTTTAATATCTCCCCGGAACTCCCCAACTCCCGTGTTATTGTCTGAGTGTTCCCGATACACGTTCATTACAATTTCTTTCAGTGAATAATCATCATTTAACACAGTCTGGAACTCAATCTCCGCATCGAATACATTCGCCACGGAAAATAAACGGGACAGTACCGTTGCCTCACCTGTCCATTCGTTTGAAATCCGCTTATCTGACACTTCATTGATCCCGATCCGCACGGTACGTTCCGGATCAAAGGCAGTTACATATTCCTCAAAGCTCATTGCGCTTTCAGATTTGTATGCCCCAACATTCTCGTTGATCAATTCGAAGCTTAAAGACCATGCTGTCGCAGTAACTGTAAATTCATCCTTTTCCACATGTACGATATTCAGATAGTAGTCTTTTCCGTTATATACAAAGGCTACTTTATTCCCTTCTACGATATACGCCGCATCCTCGTGTTTGGAACTTACCGTAAATGCGTATGTATTCGCTGTCCCCTGCAGATATTCATGGAGCTCATCGTTCCAATAATGCATAGAGTTTCGATGGGTGTTATCCAAAAATGCAAGCACCCTGTCATGTGGATTCAGTACGGCAATTCTGATTTCATTCATTATAAATACGCCTCCCTTATTTTGGCTTTAATCGTTGGTGGAGGACTGCTAAATGCCGAGTAGGAGAACTGGATCTCCGTCTCTCCCGGCGGCACCAGAAAATGCTTACTTCCTCGGATTTCATCTTCCATCCGCTTCATCCCGTTTACATAAACCGCTGTATCATTTCCATCAATATAGACCACATCTCCGGACTTATACCGGTTCGGCACATCTCTGTATTTTTCCACGTTATCCTTGCGGAACCAGATACTTTTTAAATAATTGTGCGTAACCAGCTGATTTCCAAGATCTCTACTTCCCCACTGCCCGATCCAGACCTGTATCTTCTCACACGCCATGTCTTTAATCTCCGGGATAGTAAAGTAATAATACTGACCGTACCAAAAGATCCGTAGCCTGTCACCCTCTTTTAAAAAATCATTATGACCGCCACCCATCTTTAAATTAAACGGGTTTCCCTCATAAGCTGTCGGCTGGAAATCCAGTGTCTTAATTTTCTTGTTTTGAGGGGCGAACCAGTCCACATGCGCCGTATTACCAACCGTATCACTCTTGTTAATAGACATAGAGCAGATCACTTCATTTTCCCCTGTAAGAAACGCAATAGTCTGTGCTCCCGTCTGTCCCATCAATCCAGTCTCGAACCAGTGCTGCGTGTAACAGTAAAAGTTCTTTGCCCCACGTCTGCCCTCGCTGTCAACCGGAATAGTAAGTGTTCTCATTCCGCCGTTCCAGTACCCGGATGTTGCCTGTCCACCTTTTAATGCCATGACGTTATATCCGGCAACATTCTTGACTTCGAGTGTTCCCTGTGTGGTATTTTCTGGATTCTGATAAGAGGTGCCGTGATCGTCTTGAAACAGGCTATACCCCTCTGACAGTATCTCTGACGCCTTATAGTCTTCGCCGTCTGCTTCTTCGATCTTGCCGAGTTGTATTGCACCGTATTTACTGGCAATCCCAATAAATCCATTTTCATGGTTGTGAGTGATATCGTAGCTTACCGGAACGGATTCTGTACCGCCATTTACAATAGTAAGCGTCTGATATCTGCTTTCCTGATGGGCAGTAAACGATTTTTCCGCTGCAGAATATTTCCGTGGATCACAACAATAAAAAGTAAATTCGCCTTTTACATTCAATCTGCCTGGCTCTACATCTCCAACACTCGATTTCGTGCCAATAAAATATTTATCAGGTTCGTCCGCAAAAATCAGCTTTGCCTGTTCCTTATTTAAGATTCCAGAGAGTTTGTTGAATTTTTCCTGAAACTCTCTAGGGGATGTGCAAAGCAACTGGTATCCAACTGTAATACTTCTGGTTGTATCTCGCTTTCCCGTATACTCGGACCCATCCACAAGATCAATTTCTCTCTCCGAAATTTCCGATCCCAAAAGCTCACGACCGGTCACGTACAGAGTCCGATATCCATCAATTAGATTTTCAATATATGCCCCATCAATCTGCAGAGCCTCACTCGGCAGGGAACTTTTGCTCCCCGCCTTATTTGTATCCACAAACTCATACATGGCTTCGTTCTCCTTTCAGTCTCAGTTTCATACTCTCACGGCTTTCCAACTCTTTCTGTGTAAATTCTGCAGTAACACGTGCTGCTTCTCTGCCGTTATATTCAACCGGCACAACGATTGTGTATGTCGCATTTCTCTTATAAGTATAATCATCAGATAATTCTTTCTTCGCACCTACTCTGCTTGTATATGCCGTCATGACTGGATCAGCACTGGAAATAACCGGAATATCAATTCTGTCATTTATTTCATCGACCATTCCATAAGCTGAGATCATCGGAGTATTTTCTATTTCACCCGCTATAACACTTCTTGTTTTTGGCAGGCTCGCCCGGGATGCTGCTGCAGAATTTGCCGCGGCCGCCATCTGTGCCGCAATCGCCTGTATTCTTCCGAGGCTTGCAGCCAGTCCATTTGCGAAGCTCATCCCGATATTTAGACCGCTACTGTAGGCACTTCCGGCTCCAGACGCAAAAGAGGCAAGCACAGCGGAAACAGTACTAATTGCAATTGCCTGTGTTGGCTGTAGTCCGTTCTGTACACCCTCTTTTGCACTGTCCCCAAGTTTCTGCCCAGAGTTTCTCGCTTTTCCTGCGCCGTTGTCAAATGCGCTTACAATAGATTTCACTGCACTTTTCGCCTTATTACCAAGCGCATCTAGCCCATCATTTACAATGCTTACAGAATCTTTCATGCTCTCGATAGATTTCTGTGCTGTTTTTGCGTTTTTTGCAATCGACTTCATACTGGAATTAACCGCCAACAGTGCCGCTGCCATTGCCAGTACGCCAACACACGCTGCTGTCATCGCCACTCCAAATGCAACAACTCCCACCGTGACACCAAGCACTGCAACTCCTACTGCCAACAATCCAACTGCAAGAACCGTACATCCAGCTCCTGCTACAATCGTCCCTGCTCCAAACACTGTCATTGCTGCCCCTAATGCTCCGATTGCTACAGATGCTTGCAAGCCATATTCAGCAACAATAGGGAGCACACTTGCAACCAAAGCCAATCCTGCACTCGCAAGCAGAACAGCTGCTCCTACAAGGACTGCTGCCGCTCCAAATGCGACCAGACCAACAGCTCCTGCGGTGAGAACCGGTGCTACTGCTGCCGCTACAATCATCAAGCCACCAATTGCTACGATCAAGCCAAACATCACTGCAATTGCAAGAGGTCCGGCATTCGCCAATGAAATTGCAGATACGGTCAATACCGCAATTCCAGCCGCTGCCAAAACAACAGCTGCTCCGAATGCAACAAATCCTGCTGCACCTGCCGATAATGTCGGAGCCACCATTTTTGCCACGATCAGAAGTCCTGCGATTGCAGCTACCATTCCAACTAAAACAGCAACAGCCAATGGTCCCGATTCCGCCACAGCTTTCGCTCCTTGAGCAAGCAAAAAGAAACCACCGCTAATCAGAGCAACTCCTGCACCAAGCATCATAAATGCTTTGGCAGATTCCATAGTGCTTTTCATGCTTTCCCTACTCGACACTCCAACTTCTCTCTGTCCCTTGGAAATTCCAAGCAATTTTCCGGCAATCGCACTAATCCCTGCGCCGGCAAGACCTGCAATCGCACTGGTGAATGCACCTACAAACGGGGCAACACTTTTTGCAATCTTAAAGCCTTTATATGCAACGACAAGCTTAGGAATCTGAGGAATCACTTTCGCGATAGTTTCAGAATGTTCCTCTAAGAAACCAGCAAAGGTTTTCAATGCTCCGCTCGCAGAATCCATTACACTACTAAAAGAACTAATGCTTTCCGTGGATCCAAACGCACCGGTGATCTTTCCGAGATCTTCTCCGATTGCGGAAAAAGCATCTCCAAAAGCGGTCTTCACTTCTAATGCTTCTGTTTTTAAAACATTCCAGTACCCACTTGCTTTATCGAGAAATCCAGTTAATTTCCCTGCGATTGCATCTCCATCAAGATCTCCAATTTTATTAATTATCCCGTCCAAAGATTTAATTGCTCGACCGGATAAAACATCAAATGACGGTGCCAGCTTATTACTTACTGTTTCGGTCAGACCATCCATTGCCTGATCTACAGTCTTATACTCTGTAGCAAGCTTCGTAAATGCGTCATTTGTGCCGACTTTTGCGATAGCATCAAAGAAATCTTCTGTCGCGATTTTTCCGTCCTGCACATTCTGCACCAGCTCCGTGGTAGTCATGCCCATTTCTTTTGCGACTGCCGATATACCAGCCGGAGTCTGTTCGATCATAAGTTTAAAGTCTGCCCATGCAACCGTTGGTTTCGCTGCCATCTGTGTAGCTTGCTGGCTTAAAGTTTTCATTGCCTGTTTTGGATTCTCAGCTGCCGCCGCAAGCCCTCCGAATCCCTTTACAAGCTTGTTCGTGCTTTTAATACCTACTGCACTCAGCTGAGCGTAAGTACTCGCCATATCAGATGCGCTGTAAATAGTATCTTCTGCAAACTCTTGCAATTCCTTTTTTACAGATGCAATCTCGTCAGCGCCTTTGCCAACCATCGACATGTTTCCGTTAAATGTTTTCCATGCAGCACTGGAAGAATTTAATTCCGACACCATACCGCCAATACTGGATGTGACAGCACCAAATGCCTTTTGTCCAATTCCGGCCATGATTCCAAATCCGATTCCACTTGTGAGCGTGCTCTTTAAATTGCTTACGGTACCCATTGCAGATTTGAAAGCAGACGTAAATCCTCTATCCTGCGCAGATAATATTGCCTTTACGGAAAAACTTTCTGCCATGCCATCACTCTCCTTTCATCATTCTGCCGATTATGTCCAATCTTTCATTTTTTTGCTTTCGATTCCTCACACGATCTACTTCTTTTTCGTAATCAAAAAACTTTCTGAATCTCTGATAAACTGGTTTAGTCTTATTCTTTCCGACCTTTTTCTCTGCTTTCACAGCAAAATTCAGGAATGCTTGCAGATGATTTCGATAGTCCTTATCTACTTCTCTTAGCTGCACAGCCTCCATGAGCAAGGTGTATTCTGGAATTGTCAACCTATCCACTTCTTCAAAGCTCTTAAAGCCAAGATATCGGAAACAATTCAACGCCACCTCTCTGTAGGATTCTTCAAAATCTACATCATCAGCTCTCTCTTCTTCGCTTCTTCCTCTTCCACTCTCTGTTTCTCTTTCTCCACAGCGTCCGCAATCTCTTTCGTAGCTTTTTTTGTAGCATTGGCACTCTCCAAGAAACCCATTACTGTTTCTGTAAGCTCATCAATATCTGTGTCCTCATCGTCGATATACTCATCCAAAAGGCCTCTTGTCACTCTCGGATTCTGCCCTTTATTCGCAACATCAAGAATGTTTACCAATGCATCCGGATCACCATTTATTAAGTTCATAAGCGCATACCGGAATCCTACGTCTTTTTTTACTCCCGGCAATCCATCCACAGGCATATTTGTCTGCTTGTTGATTTCTCTCAAAAATCCCATTCCGAATTTAAACTGGTACACCTGTCCGTTAATTGTTAATTCCATCATATTTTTTACCTCCATTAAAAGAGAGCGGTCTCGCCGCCCCCCTATGTACATAATCATCCGTTTTTCGCCTTACAAATTCTCCCTCTACTAATCAAGGCAGTATCACCAGAGGGGTTTACGATTCCTTTGTCGTATCCTTAAACGCATAAGCTGCTACTTCCTGCTGCTGTGCAGTCACAGTAACATCCCCTCGTTTTCCGGAGCCGTTAACACCAAAAGTAAGAGACACCTCTACATTTTCATCTGCCGAGGATGTGATCTCAAATTCCGTGAGATATCCCTGGAAATACATGCCCTTAAACTTATTCGGACCAGGTTCTGCCGGATCCTCAAGGTTTGCTTCCCAGATTTCAAGCAACTCATCCGAATCCATTGCGTCCTCTAACTCAGAGATTAACTTATCTTTCTTCGCAAGGATAGCAGTGGCCGTGATTTCTGTTTCCGCAGCCCCGGGTGTACGGATGGCTCCGTCCTTTGTGGCAGTGGAATCTGCGTCCTTGCTTTTTGTTCTTCCATTTTCTGTTGTGAATGCAAGATTTTTTCCCGCTTCTTGCGAAGCATTTTTAGCAAGGCGGTATAAATACACAATTTTTTTACCAGCTACCGCCTCTGCGAATAACTGTAATCCTGTTTTAAACATACGTTTCTCCTCTCTAACTAAAACTAAATTCTATTTCCAGCAACCCGTGTAAAAGAGGCTGCTTTGTTGTTGTGTCCGGAAGAATCCTCTGATTTACATTCCGGACATCCCATGCAAAATTTTCGGTATGATCCAGTCTTCTGCATGTGGTTTTGATCGCCAACAGCATTTTTGATACCGTTCCTCTCTGTCTTGGATTGTTGTGCCAAACATGGATTGTCTGATGGACACTGCCAAGCACAGCGGTCTTATTCGCATCATCGATCAATTGGCTGTCTGCGAGATAAACAAAAGGATACGGCGTACCATCCGGCGGCAAGAAGCCGTCATATACGTCATATCCTAATGCTTTGATCTCTGTAAGTAATTTTGTAAATAATTCTTGCTGTGGATCCATATATCACCTCACAAGTTTCTGCAAATCCTTTTCAAATTGTTTCTTCTGTTCCTCAAATGCAGGCTTCAAATATGGCTGCGCTTCCATAAATCGGGTTCCAAGTTCCACATAAGGCGCATACTCAGCTGTTGGTTCTACTGTGGCAGTCATTCCGCCGTCTGAAATGTCAATACCGATACTCCTTTTCAGTGTTCCGGTATCGACTGGAGCATTCCTCTGCGCTTTCTTTTGCATATCTGCCCCGTTTTTCCGTACAACTGTCTGCACAGCACTCATATCCATCCGCTTCTTCAAACCTTTATTCAGCTTTGCGATTCCTTCGATTTTTAACGTAGCCATCACTGCACCTCAGATACCACAAACACATGCTTTGTTCGCAGTTTTCGTTCAAAATCCACTCTGTATACTTTCCTTCCAACGCGAATCCTGTGGAATAGCTCCTTATAGTGCGTCTGTAGTTGGATGGTCAAGCTCCCTTGCTTAATCTCACCGTAAACTAAATTCATCGTTTCTGTACCAGTATCTGAAACACTTCCATACTTCTTCACTTCCGTCACGTAGTCATCTGCGTAATCACCAGTCTCTTGATTGTACGCTCCATGTTCTACCGTTTGAAAATATACAGCTTTATCATACCTCATAGGAATCGCACCCTCCCACGTTTTACCCCGTCTACAGAGTCAAGATACGCTTGTATCTCGTCCATATAGGCGGAAAAATCATTTTCATTGTACGTAGTACTTTCTCCAGCCACGCTATGTGCGGACATGCCCTCAGAGCCAATGCGGTTAAACCGGATCACTGCCACATCCGTAACGATATGCTGCATACTCGATGGCACTTCCATGCCACCAAGAAGCAGTTTCAAACGATTTCGCACAGATTCCAGAATCAGTAAAAGCTTTTCATCGGAATCCCTATCGGAAACGTCAATTCCCAGAAGAATTTTTAAATCATCCAACATTCAATTTCAACTCCTTACGAATTCGCCATAATCCCCTGTTTTTTCATCTCCGCAAGAATCGCATTGATTTTGTTTTTCAGATCAGTCGCTGTTTCTGTCGACAAATCTGCAATCAAAGCCATCTGTTTCACACCGCCAAGCGTTGTTTTATTCGCCGCTGGAAGAGTGTAACTTGGTCCCGCAGGTCCCTGTGCGCCCGGATCTCCCTTGTCTCCTTTCGGTCCTGCTACTCCTGGATCGCCTTTTTCGCCTTTTGCTCCTGCCGGTCCTGCTGGTCCTACTGCTCCTGCTGGTCCTGCTGGTCCTACTGCTCCTGCTGGTCCTGCTGGTCCAACCTGCTCATTCTTCACGCCCTGCTCTAACTTATTCAGTTTCTCTGCTGTAATAACGTCATCATTATTCCATGTCGTTGGTGTATATGCCATAACTCATACCTCCTATTTCGCTTTGCCTACTTTTGCCTTTCCGACTTTCCCTCTGCCAACTAAGGCTACATCGTCAGAGGGTACTACCCCACCGACACTTTAACTACAGCTTTCTTGTTGTCATTCGGAATAAATTCTCCAGCCTTACCAGCTCCCTGCAAAGCTACACCGTCAAAATCCTCGGATTCGATCGTTCTCGCTGTGTTAATTCCAGTAAATGCTTTTGCAACTCCGGCAATATATGCATAGGCACATTCTTTGGACTGGAAGAGCTCATCCGGAATCTCCTCTACAAGGAATCCCTTGAACTTCACAACCTCATTGCCATCAATGTTTACAGTAGAGTTTTTAGCAGTCGTATTCAGAGGATGATCCACAACGGCATTGTACAGATCGGAACAAACCTTAATTTTTTTCGTTCCAACTGCTTCAATATTATTGAAATACTTAGAAAGTTCATTGAACAACTTCAAAACATTGTCTGCCGTATAATCAGTAACGCTTAAAGTTTTTCCGGCAGATGTGGAAATAAATTTTCCATGCTGCTTATTAAACTGCTTTGTTTTTGCCCGAGACTGCAGTTCCAAGCGATCTGCTACCGCAACATCAAAATCATTATTTACGGTGTGGCGGTCAATCCCCTCATGGAAATTCCATCCCCAAGAGTAATTAACCGGTGTGTTAGTGTAAATAATCTCTGTTCTCTCTCCGAAACGGCTAGAGTTCCCTGTTCCCGTTCCAAAAGCTTTCGTTTTCGTTTTATCATATCCGGTCCCAACCACAACCGGAATGTCTGATGTTTTTACATAAAAGGCTGTTTCATTTTCTCTGACTCCATCCAGTGCCTCAAGTTCGCCGCCGAAAAAATCCGCGAAATAAGACATCTTTTTAAATACTGCCTGCAAAAGGCTTTTAAACTCAAGCTGGTAGCTTCTTACCGGCATATCATTGTTGTCTCCTGCCGCAAATAACTGTAACATCATAAATTCTCTGTTCTTCATTTTCGCATTCTCCTTTATTTATACTTTGCAAGTCTCTTTTCAAATTCAGACAACTGGCTTCCTGAGTTCGTCATGGTTTTTGGTGTAGTTCCGGTTGCTCTGGCGATCTCGGCTTTCTTAAGCTGGGATTCCACGATTTTTACAAGCTTATCAATTTTTGCATTCGTATCATCAGCGTCATTCCCTACAACAAAATCAAGAACATCCTGCGTTGCTTCAATTCCTTTTTCTGCAAGAATGCCTGTGGCGCTTCTGCTAAGCTCAACCTTTGCAGCCTCCTGCTTCAGTTTTTCATTCTCTTTTTGCAACTTCTCGATCTCGTAATTCTGTTTCTGCTCAGCATTCATTTTTGCAAGCTTTTCTGCCTCTTCCTTAGCACTCTTTACCGCCTGTTCCTGCTCAGTTTTCCATTTTGCGAATCTTTTGTTTACAATCGCATCCACATCCTTGTCTGTGTACTTTTTTTCTTCTCCGCTATCATCAGATGTGTTTTCCGGATTAACACTATCTTTCACCGCATCAGGTTCTGCTGTATGATCTACGGTTTCTTCTGCAAATAACTGCAGCATTCTAAACATCCTGCTCTTCATTTTCTTTACCTCCTAAAAGTTTAATGACATTCTTCATGGTCCTTTCCCCTAGCTTTTTACGCCTTCAAGGCTTGGGCACGAATTACATAATTGCTACATAATCCGGAAACTCATCGGCAATCAAGCGAATGCCAACGAAAAAGGAATCCACCAGAGTTTTTGATTTCTCTGACAGATTCCTGTATTCTATCTCAGCCTTTCCGGGAGATATTCTGTATTCTATTTCATCATCTGTTAAATTTTCAATCGACTGAATCAGCGTCTGTGTAAGTGCTGTCACAGCTGCACACACAATATCTTTTCCCGGCTCCGCATACCCGGCGTGTCCAGAGATTTTAATTCGCTCTGGTCGAATTCTCACCTCAATCAAATCGCATCACCTCCAAAATGAGTACAAAAATACCACCAGCCCGCTCGACCGATGGTATCTATCTTGGATTTAAATAACCGTTTTCATATAAAAATCTTCCTTCTTCAATAGTTAATACCGAAAAGGGATTAGGTATGCTATCATCTTCTTCTACTGGTCCATCATATTTATATTCCGATGGAACAAATCCAAGTTTTTCACAAATTCTTTTATATTCTTTTTCCTTCTCCATCATAACACCTCCAAACAGACCCCCGCATCTACAAACTGCTTCTTTACTTCATCAGTATATCCTGTTCTTTCTAAGTTATCAAGCGCAAAATGTGCTAATACTTGATTAAACTTTTCCTCATCAACGAAATATTTATATATTTTTCCATCATGACACACTACTACTCCACACTTATATTGCCTGTATAAGCATGCGAGCAAGTCTCCCATACTTGGAACGCTGCTTCCTGGATGATTATGTATTCCAATGATGGTATACGGCTCTGCATCTTTCAGCATTGCGTCCATTTTCTTATTCGGCTTTGCACGACTTTCAGCATTATAATCCTTATTGATTTCATATTTTCCCGTTTTTTCATCAATATATGCTAAATCTTCAAACTTTGTTCCTGATCTGTGGAGTAACATATCTTTCGAAAGCTTCCATATATTTCTGTTGACATTTGTTATATTGGAAATCTTATCAATTCGTCTTCTGTATTCTGGAGAATTAATGAGCTTTGAATCAACAACTGTATTTTTGTACTTATACTTCGTCTTGCTTTCTTCTTTCTCTCTCCTATTTTTCCATTCCTCAAAATTCATCCCATGTTTAGAATACCCATCCAACCACTCTCGATACTCTTTATCGTCCATATATGCTGCTGTACTGCAATGACAATTAGGATGCATTGGATGCGCATTTTCTCCAGGCATCATTTTTGATACTTTAAAATGTTTTCCGTCCAACGATCTACAGATCGGACAGGCGGTAGGTTCTGCGATAAACTCATACTCATCAAATCCATTGCGGATATAAGACTGTTTCTGCGCTTCTGCCTGCACTCTCGACAGCTCCGTTATCATCAGTCGCTCTGCATTTTCCCGGCTTACTCCAAACAGTTTAGTAAGGTGCCTTGCAAGTATTCTTGGATTCTTGCCTTGTATCAGACCTGTTTGTAAGAGCTTCGACAGTTCTGCTTTCATCATGTCCTGGTACATCCAAATACGGTCTGAGTATTTCGCATTGTGGAAAGAAGCATTCACAATCGAATGTGCCATCTTCGCATTGTTTTGAATGGATTTCCCCAATATTCCTGCCTGCCGTTCAAATTCTTCCAGCGTTTTCTCTGTCAGGATCTGGTCAAAACACTTCTGAAGCTCATCAAATCCACCGACAAGATGCATTCCGATATTTGCTTTAAGCATTTCCAGTCGATTGATTTTCATCGCTGCGTTATAGAGCCGCATTTCCTCATTGGCTTCCTTAGAGAAATTCTTATCCTTTACATACTGTGCTGCTTTTCGACTGTATGCATCAATATCCATTTTAGATACCCGCTTTTTTGCCTCTGCGATTGTGATCCCTTCTGCTTTTGCATATCGTGTGTAAAATCCATTAATTTCTTTCTGAATTTCATCCATCATGTTCACATAGATCTTCTCGATTTCTTTCGCGTATTCGGCTTCATCCTTGATATTCTTCTTTCGCTGCTCTTCTTCTCTATTCTTCCAATACTCCTGACTGCTCATCTTCCGCGCCTCCGAACATCCGCTTCTCTACGATTGTTTCCTGCTTCTTTTTGTCCTCTTTCTCCATTCGATCAATCTCCTCTGAAACATCCTTAACGATCGAGAGAACCTGCAGCTGTGTTTCCTTGGACACGATGCTTTCAAGCGCCTGTGCTGTCTGCGCTTCCTCCAAGAGATTCTTCGGGATATTTCTGCTCGTCGTAAAATCAATATCTTTCCATGCGTCTCGATCTGGAACATTTGTTGCCAAGGAGCAAAACAGCTTATACCGCTTTCTCATTGATTTCTCATTCTTACGGTCGAACGTCAACGCAAGATTGCTCATAGACTGCAGTTTATACGCAAGGGAAGTTCCGGAAGCATTTCCAAAAGATTCATCACTGATGTTCGCTACCATACTTGTCTGATAAATCAAATCCTCAAGCCGATTCAAAAGATTCTCCTGCGTTCCATCTGCCGTTGGCTTGCCGAGAAACTGTACGATAATATCTTTTGCATTATCTGTGCCGTACAAGTTTATAATCCGGTTGTCGCGAATTTTATAAACGCCTTCCTCGTCCAATTCTGCACCAAGCACTGCAAGATACGCTTCTGCGAAAGAATCTACATCGTTCGCCTTTTCTCCGATCACTCGGTTGTATGTTTCTACCATGCCGGCAACTTCTTCATACAGACCGATTCTCTCATCGTTCAGCACGTATTCCACGCAGTTAATACGCCCGTAAGGATTCGGCATGCCCTCCTGCATCTTTTCTCCCTCAAATTGGATGATTTCTGTCCTTGTAAGTATCTCACCATACCTTGTAACATTATCGTCCTTTTTTCCATATCTCACAGCAAATAATGCACGGCTCTTTACGGTATCATCGTAGACAACAAACAGTTCTTTTGGATTGCAGACTACTGTCTTTGTCTTTGCTTCTTCGTCCTGGTAAAAATATTCAAATGCATGTCCATAGATACAGCACTTCTTCGCCAGCTCATATTCCTGGTCGGAGATATCATTATCCCGGTCAAATTCAAGGATCGCCTCTTTTATTTTTTCGTCCGGATGTGATTTTTTAATCGGAATCCCATAAGCATATCCCAAAAATGTCTCTGTGATATACCTTGGGAAATTCACTGCCAGCCGGTTATCAGGCTTCCATGACTCCTTTTCTGGAAGACGGAATACATCGTGAAATCCTTTGTATAGATTCTCAAGGTATCTGTACCTTGGTATTCGCTCTTCATGCTTTCTGATGTATTCGTCTATCAATGTCATATTGATTTCTTTATCAGCGGAACATAAAAGCGGTTCCGGCAGTTTGTATGGTCTTTTCCCATTCATTTTATATTCCTCCTCTAAAGGTCTTTAACTTCACCTTGCCTTTTCTCTCCTGCTCAATAGAATATCTGAGCATTGCCATTGCGTCATCAAAGAAATTCACTGGCTCGTCTGTGAAAGTATTCGTTTTCTCATCCTTTTTCCATTTCCACTGCTGGATCTCCTTGATTGTGTTTACGCAAGATGGATGAATGTAGATGGTGTGCTGTTTTAGGTAATCAATCTGCGCTTTCACGCTGTTCGGCTCTTTCTTAACCGGGCGTGCTCTGTATCCTGCTTTCTGCCACATCTTAATCCTGTCCGGCTCAGCAGAATCACAATACATTGTAATTCGCTTCTGGAATTTTCCCTCGGCCATCTGTATGATCTCTGATGTATCTTTTTCAAATACATACAATTCCCGGCATAAGTAGACATCTCCATCCTTGAATCCAACCTCCCCGATACAGTTCGCATGGTTGAATCCAAAATCCTGTGAATTTACCATGTAATCGAATCTTTCTGGGGATGTATCGAATTCCTCAACCACATAATTTGTAAGAATCAGACCGCCAGTTTCTCCCCATTCACCAAGTCCGTAAATCCGATACCCGTCCGGATCCCGTTCTTTACGCATCATCATGCGCCGGTGATACGCTTCGTCTATGAACCGGTTCTGCAGGTATGTAGACTGGTGTGTGTATACATCATCACTCTTAATGTCAAAATACTTTGCCTTCAGCCAGTGCGTTGCTGACACTGGATTAAAGCTGAATGTGATCTGGTAATACAAAAATGGATTGAATGACAAGTCACCTCTGAGTCGGTCATCGAGAATATCGACATCCGCTTCATATAGCTCCGTTGCTTCTTCAATCCATATCCATGTTAATTTTCCGACATCAAATGTGATAGACTTTACTTTTTCTCGCTGTCCATCATCTTTCATTCCTCGGAAAATCACTTTATTTCCTGTCACTTTCGAGATCAGCTCCATTGGATTACTTCTGATCTGCCAGAATAATCCTGCTTTATCCCCGTATATTTTATATATTGCACTCTTCAATTCTGCATAGGTGCTATCCTTGTTTGTTGTGTCTACTTTCCGGACGCACAAGAGATTTGCACCTTTATACTTTGGATCGCCAAGTTTGATGATAAAATTCTGTGCAATGTTTACTGACTTCCCAGAACCGGCAGAGCCTTTTGCCAGTCGGTATCGTTTCTTGCACTCATTAAACTCTTTGAAATTTCTGTTAAATCCAACATTAACTTCCTTCATCTTCATCACCATAGTCTACTACAATCTTCATGTCCATATCTCCTGCTACATCCAGCTTGTCATTCCACATACCTAAATGCCTGCCGAGAAGCTCGAGCGCCTTTACCTTGTCGCAGGGCTTCTGTTCCAATCCATCGCGCCCCTTTTTAATCGTTCCGAGGGCTCGCTGCTGTTCCTCAGTAAGGTTATCTGTAAGCTCCAATTCTACGGTCCGATACAGAATCGGTTCTCCGTCTTCTCCTACGAGCGGAATAATATTTCCATCTACTTCTGCTGTAGCCTGTTTCTCAACTACTTTCGCGTAGTCTGAAGCCTTGGAAAAAGCAATGGCAGCCAGTTCATTTAAAACTCGATCCTGCGTGATCTCCGTCCGCTTCTGCCGCTCTTCCATTCTTTCGGTAATATATTCTGCAACCTTAGTATTTCTTAGCAACTTACTTCCATTTACTGCTGCTGACTCTTCTTTCTTTACGCTTGGATATGCAACGCGGTAAGCCCGTGTGGCATTTAAATCAATCAGGTATTCATCTGCAAATATTTTCTGTTTTTCTGTCATAGGACTCACCACCTTTAAAACATAATAAAAGCACCTATCTCTGGATGCTAAGAATTTAGGACTACTGCTGAAAGAATTAATAACGCCAACAAAAACCAAAATAACCAAATACACAATCAAAATTTATAAGAAAAAAGGAGGAAACTTTGCAGTAGTCCACAACGGGTATAGTAGGACTCGAACCTGCGACACATCGGTTAACAGCCGATCGCTCTACCAACTGAGCTATACACCCGTAGGATGCCTTTTATTGACATCCTTTACCCTATCCGCACTCGGGTACGCTGATTACACTAAATATAGATTGCTGAATCTATATTTGTTTGTTTTGCAGATCTGCGGATATCTGCGTTTTGGTACCAATCAGATGCAAAGTCGATCGCGCGCTTAATCATTTAAGGACCGCCCAGCAGTCAACACTTTGTATCCGAAACCGTATGCAGGGATCGAACCTGCTTGTCCCAACTGACCACGGCATAAAAACACCGCCAGACGAGAAAGGGTGAAAGTCCGGCGGTATTCCGAATGTTGTTTGGAAAGCTTTTGGAGTCTTTCTTCTAACTCCATGTTATACTATATATTATTTAAAGCGGACAATGTGGACAAAACGGACAAACTTCTATTTTTCTTTCATCCACCTCTGAAATTCTTTCCTTGCGCTTTCCCCTGTGCAATTTCCTTTCATCTTCGCAGCTACTTCATCCCATGTCAGCCCCTGCATCACCTTAAACCGGATAATCCTCTGTATCCTTACCGGAGCTTTATTGATTACTCGCTCTGCTTTTACTTTAATCCGCTTTGCGTTCAGCTTTCGTTCTTCCAACAACCGTTCCTCTTCGTCTATATTCACCGTGTTCTCTACACATCCAGAGATATTAAAGCTCTGTGGTTGGTACGGAAACTCTGGATTGCTGCCTGTCACTTTATCCTGCACAAACGTCTTTCTTCTGTGCCGTCTGATATCTTCCTCTGTCTCTTTCACAAGTGCTTTTGCATCTATGTACTCATAAATCACGTTCTTGTCCAACTCTATCACCTCCCGGGATTCGCTCTTTTATGTTGTATTTCTCTGCCATGTACTCTACAACGTCCTTATTCGCCCTCTCGCCGCCTTTAAAATCACAGGCAAAGGCTTTATGCCCCTTTTGCTTTAAAGCTGTCTCGCAGGGCTTTTTCGTTGCCATATCATGTGCATCTATCTTTCGGATGACTCCTGCCGTCTCCTTCCTGCGTCTCATGGTTTCCCTGTTCATTCCGTCACCTCAATTTCCTCTCCTGTCAGCTCTTCAAGCTTCTGTCGCATTTCTTCCACTGTCATTTTCTTTGATTCTTTGCGCTCCCAGATAAGTTCGAGGTTTGAGTATAGCAGGATTTCGTTAAATCGTGATACGTGCTGGATCTTGTATATTCGCATGATATCAAAATCTTTATCTCCAGTTGCATCTATTAAATCCTCGTTGTAGTATATGAGCCGATGACTTCCTTCTGCTCCGATCAACATGTCTCCTATAACGAGCCTTCTCCCATAACTTTTACTGCGGTACTCAACTACCATCCCGTCTCTCAAATCTGCCTTTGTAAATTCTTTCTGCATGTAATCACTCCATTCCAGTATTTTATAATTGTAATTTTCTGCAATATCTAAAGATGACCATTCTCCATCACCGTAATAACACATTCCTTCGTTGTGCATATAGTAATTTGTATTTTTCAAATAGCTTTCTCCGTTACGCCACTTCATCCCATGCTCATGCATCTGCCTGCAGAAATCTTTTGCTTCTTCTTCGGTCTTGCAATTCACCGCAATCTTATTGTCTTTATTTTTAAATTCATCCCAGTTAAATTTTTTCATCATCCTACCTCACTATCTTTCGCACGATCCAATCTAAAAAAATTACAAACAACAGTATCGGAAACCCTCCAGCCAGAAGGTAATCCGCGCCTTCTAGCTCTACATCCTCTTCCAATCCTGTCTTTAAAGTAATCACAGTTCCAAGCCCCAGGATGTAGTACAGGGCTAGGAATGCGATTGTGATTAAAATGTCCATGTTATTCCTCCTTGTATGGTTCTGGAAATGGCTGCCATGCAACAACTTCTTTCTTATTTGCTTCTATGAACTCATTATAAAATTCTTCGTAAATATACCATCGATCGTCTCTAACTCTGTAAAAACCACACTTAACAGCTCCATATGATGTTTGCACATTCAGCAATGGATAATATTTACCATCACCAGCTTCCGGCAATTTATCACTTACCGGAATCCAACCGTTTTTACTAGGGACATTTGTGTCATTAGCCAACTCTAAATACTTCTTCATTTTATGAATTGCTTGCACTATCACGCCATCATCACAATTGCATATACCATCTTCCACGTCACAGCAAGCACCTTCGCATTGATTAAAGCATTTTTCATTTTCTTCTATTAGTTCTTTGATCGCTACAATTTCTTTTTCTTCCAAAATCTTCTCTAATACGTTCATTCCACATTCTCCTTATCCACATACTTCTCTACGACATCCACTGCGCAAGTCAGCCCATAAATATAGCTTTCCAATTCTTCCGCTGTTTTGCTTGTTCCGTATCTTCGCTTTTCTTCTTTCAAAGTTTCGTAGGCGTCATTTTTCATGCTTTCGATTTCTTCCACGATTTTCTCTAATACGTTCATCACTCCACCTCCAACAAATCAAGCCATTCTTCCAATGTCTCTTTTGTAATTTCCAACCACGAACCATCATCTACAGCATCAAGATGAACATGATCAGAACCACCAATCATCATGTGACCACTTTCGTCTAGCTCGTAAATTTTCCCTTCTTCAATCACAATTGTATCGTTTTCGATTAAGAAACCATCATCGTCGTATTTATCTACGCAGAAAGTTTTCTTGCACTTATATCTCTTACTCATTTTCCTTTCCTCCGTTCTGTCGCATCTGTTCAATGTAAATATCTGTTGCACACCTTACAATTTCTGGTTTCATGCCATCGTAATCAGTGCCTTTGTAGAAATTCTTGTTACACGATCTTTTAATCATGCACAGGATATCTTCAAATGTTTGTTCTCTCATCTTTTCGCTCCACTTCATTGTTGTATTTCAGGCACTTTCCATCCTTGTACGCTACGCATTTCTCTTTAATACACGGATTCAACACTGGTCTGACAAAATCTCCATTCCCAATAAGCATTGCTTTTACCTCTTCTTTTCCCGTTAAATCAGGGCAAAATAAAATCATCACTCCACCTCCTCATATTCCGGACACTCCACACAATACTCATACCGGTCCATTCTTGCACACTGCTCTTTGCACACTTCGTTTTCTGGGCATTCTATGCAGCAATAATCGTGTCCGCATATACTTGTTAATTTGCATCTTCCCATCATGGTTATTCCTCACTCCAATCTATTTTCTGTCCGCAATTCGGGCAGTAGAAATGTTCATATCCTTTTTCGCAAATATATTCACTTTTGCACGTAGGGCATTTAAAGTTAATGTCACCAAGTATGTAGTCCATTATATTCGGCTTCTTCGCCGTATCTCGCTCTTTCAGTTCCTGCATCTGCTCCAGCAGCTTTGCGCAATTGTTATATTGGTTCAAAATATCGCACACAAACCGTCCCATCTTGCACTCTGCGCATTTATCTTCCAGTTGCTCTCCGCTTAGCTGGTTCGGATACTTACACAGGTTGTCGCAGATATGCTCCATCATTTCCGTTGTGATCCCGTCCATCCATGTTTCTTCTGTTTTTGGCATTAGTCATTCCTCCGCAATAAAGTCTTCCATTCTCATTTGCCCTGGTATGTTTTCGTCTTCCATCCACCAAAGAAATACCTCTTCCCCTGTCGTCCACTTACATTCTTTTCCTCTTCGTTCACGTTCTTTCAACATCCTGTCGAAAGCATTTATATACAATTGCTTATACTTTGGAAAATCTGCAAACTCTTTGTAACGCTTCTTGCCTGCCATCGGACATCCGATGCAACCAACACGATCATATCCGCACTGGTACAGCTCGCACGTCTCTATTTTCTCGGAATTTA
>OLTD01000452.1_pt1 | contig 19475 bp, 14 predicted proteins | sample 1643231 | NCBI WGS metagenome assembly OLTD01 (sample SAMEA3136647, study PRJEB25190) | human gut metagenome | biome: human gut; feature: human-associated habitat; material: faeces | place: Austria | collected 2013
CGCCCATGGCCTTTGACTCTTCCAGGCCATTTCCCTTAATCCGCAATAAGACGCTGAACATTGCCGCGCTTCTGAGAAAGAAAAAAACGGACGGGACAGATGACGAGCTGGAGTTTGCCATGGTGCAGGTGCCGTCCGTCATTCCAAGGATAGTGGAACTTCCAAGGGAAGTGGTGGAGGATGGCGTGGAACAGCGCGTGGTCATTCTTCTGGAAGAGATAATTGAGCGGAACATGCCATCCCTGTTCCTGAACTATGATATTGTGGTTTCCCACCCGTTCCGTATCATGAGGAATGCGGATCTGACCATTGATGAGGAAGAGGCGGTGGACCTTCTGGAGGAAATCCAGAAGCAGCTTAAGAAACGCCAGTGGGGCGAGGCCATCCGCCTGGAGATTGAGGACAATGTAGACAAAAGGCTGTTAAAAATCCTTAGGAAGGAGCTTTCCATCAACAGCCAGGATATATTCGGGATCAATGGTCCGCTGGATCTGACCTTCCTTATGAAAATGTATGGACTGGAAGGTTTTGATCTGTTTAAGACATCCAGATACGTTCCCCAGCCCGTACCGGCCCTGATGAATGAAGATGATATATTCACCAACATCCGGAAAGGGGATATCCTGCTCCACCACCCATACCAGAGCTTTGACCCAGTGGTAAACTTTGTGCGCAGTGCGGCCAGGGACCCGGAGGTGCTGGCAATCAAACAGACCCTTACCGTGTCAGCGGCAATTCCCCAATCATTGCAGCGCTGGCTGAGGCAGCTGACAACGGCAAACAGGTATCCGTGCTGGTGGAACTGAAGGCAAGGTTTGATGAGGAAAATAACATCAACTGGGCCAAGATGCTTGAGAAAGCCGGCTGCCATGTCATCTATGGTCTGGTGGGGCTTAAGACCCACAGCAAGATTACCCTTGTGGTACGCATGGAAGAGGACGGAATCAGGCGGTACGTCCATCTCGGAACCGGCAATTACAATGATTCAACCGCAAAGCTCTATACGGACTGCGGAATCATGACATGTCATCCGCTGATCGGTGAGGATGCGACTGCAGTCTTTAACATGCTGTCGGGTTATTCGGAGCCGCTTGGCTGGAACAAGCTGTCGCTGGCGCCGCTGTGGCTGCGCGGACGTTTTCTGCGCCTGATCCAGCGGGAAACGCGCAACGCCCGCGAAGGTATTCCAGCGCGGATCGTGGCAAAGATGAACTCCCTGTGTGACCGTGAGATCATTGCGAGTCTTTACGAGGCGTCCAATGCGGGGGTAAAAATACAACTCATCGTCCGCGGCATCTGCTGTCTGCGCGCCGGGATTCCGGGATTAAGCGAGAATATAACGGTCTGCTCGATCGTTGGAAATTTCCTTGAGCACAGCCGTATTTTCTACTTCGAGAACGACGGTGAACCGCAGATTTTCATGGGAAGTGCCGACTGGATGCCGCGAAACCTCGACCGTCGTGTGGAGATTCTCTTCCCGGTTGAGGATGAGAAGCTGAAAGCACGCATCTGTCACATCTTAGAAGTACAGCTTGCCGACAATGTCAAGGCGCAGTACCTGAGACCGGACGGAACCTACGCTAAACGCAACCGCCGCGGCAAAGAGCCGGTCTGCGCGCAGGATACCTTCTGTGCGGAGGCAGTGCAGGCAGCGAAGGAAGCTGGAAAAAAGCAGGACCCGGCGGCGATGAGGGTGTTTATTCCGCTGGAACAATAAAGAAATTGCAGTTCGCAGATAAGCAAAATTCTCCAAAAATGTAATAAATTTTTAAAGCATAAATCCTCCCCATATGGTAAACTGGAAACAGGTATATTCGTCTGGTATTTCGCATAGAGATACCGGGAACCTGCATTACATATGAGGGAGGTTTTTTTATGTCTGAAATACACGTTCTGGTGGTGGATGATGAGAAAGAGATTGCCGATCTGGTGGAGATTTATCTGGTCAGTGATGGTTATAAAGTATATAAAGCATCCAATGCGTTAGAGGGATTGGAGATTCTGGAGAAGGAGACGATTCATCTGGTGCTTCTCGATATCATGATGCCGGGGATGGATGGTCTGGAGATGTGCCGCAAGATCCGGGAGACGAACAATATCCCGATCATCATGCTGAGCGCGCGCTCAGCGGATCTGGATAAGATTCTGGGACTGGGAACCGGCGCGGATGATTACGTGACGAAACCATTTAACCCGCTGGAGCTGACGGCGCGCGTCAAATCACAGCTTCGCCGCTACACGCAGTTAAATCCGCAGAGCGGTGCAGGAAACCAGGTTAAAAATGAGATCTCGATCAAGGGACTCACGATCAACAAAGATAATCATAAAGTGACGGTGTACGGCGAAGAGATCAAGCTGACGCCGATCGAATTTGACATCCTGTATCTGCTGGCATCCAATCCGGGGCGGGTCTTCAGCACCGATGAAATCTTTGAGAAGGTGTGGAATGAGAAAGTCTACGAGGCAAATAACACGGTTATGGTACATATCAGACGGCTTCGCGGCAAGATGAAGGAGGACACCCGACAGAACAAGATCATTACAACGGTCTGGGGGGTAGGATACAAAATTGAAAAATAAAAAAGATATGAGTCGCCGATTCCGGACACGGATGGTCATGAACATCGTTTACAGCACCGTGGTGGCATGCCTGGTGGAGGTATTTCTGATTGCCAATGTTTCGATGATCAGCAGCTATCTGCGGGAGACGCGGTACCGGGATTCTTTTTTCCTGCGCCTGACGGAGACAGAGACACTGATGGCATTTGTCTATCTTCTGTCGGGCATCGCGATCTTCTCAGTCACTTTTTTTGCCCTCCAGGAGCGGTCCATGCGCTATATCAGTCGGATCTCGTCCGCGATTCAGAATATTTCCGAGGGCGATTTGAATACGGCGATCGAGGTGCGGGGCGACGACGAGTTTACGGCGATGGCGGTCAATTTAAATAAGATGGTCGGGGATATCCGGAATCTGATGGATAAGGAGCGCGAGGCGGAGCGCACGAAGAACGAGCTGATTACCAATGTGGCACATGATCTGCGGACACCGCTGACCTCGATCATCGGCTATCTTGAACTTCTGTCCGGCAAGGTGGAGATTCCTGCAGAAATGCAGAAAAAATATATTGATATTGCCTATGCAAAATCGAAACGTCTGGAAAAACTGATCGAAGATTTGTTTGGTTTTACCAAAATGAATTATGGAAAAGTGGCAATGCACGTGTCGAAGGTGGACATCGTCAAACTGCTCAGCCAGCTGTTGGAGGAATTTTATCCGAGCTTCAAGGACAAAAACCTCTCCTACGAGCTGCAGAGCAATGTCCCGGGCAAGGTTATCACGGCAGACGGAAATCTTCTGGCGCGCCTCTTTGACAACCTGATCAATAACGCGATCAAATACGGTGCAGACGGAAAACGGGTGCTGGTGCAGATTCATGCGGAGGAAGAGGTCGTGACCGTCTCGGTGACGAACTACGGTTACGTGATTCCGGCGGACGAGCTGCCTCTTTTATTTAATAAATTCTACCGCGTGGAACAGTCGCGATCGACCAACACGGGCGGCACAGGGTTAGGTCTGGCGATCGCCAAAAATATCGTCGATATGCACGGCGGCACGATTCAGGTAACGAGCGATCTGAATGGAACGGTGTTTACGGTGCGCCTGCGGACGAATTTTGACATCAACAGGGAAAATTTCCAGATGCCGTAAAGGCGAGTGTGGGAAAGAATCCGATAGTACATTAGAAAGATAGGGAGAGAAAGGATGCAGAAAAAGAGGGGAATACAGTTCTTTTTTGCGATATTGATCGGATGGATGGCACTATTCTGCCTTCCTGCAGGGTACGCATATGCCTCACAGAAGGAAGCAGATGCGCCGCTGTCGATGGATGTTTCCTATGGATTTGACAATACGGCAAAGAGTGACCGTTACCTTCGGGTAACGGTCCTTCTGAATAATGATACAGCGCCGTTTGAGGGAACGCTGGAGTTTCTGACCGCGCAGTCCAGTCTGGAGGCGTACCAGTATTCCTATCCGTTATCGTTGGCAGCGGGGGAGAAGTTTGAACAAGAATATTATATCCCGCTGGGTGTGCGGGCGGATCAGATGTTTGTATCGGTACAGGATGTAAACGGGAAAACGGTCATCCGGAAACGTCTGAAACTTGGTTCTGAGGAGGACGTTGCGGAGAGTTATATCGGAATTTTGACGGATACGCCGGAGGCACTTTCTTATTTGGACGGCGCGGGCATCCGATATGGGACGCTTCGGACGCGGGCGGTTTTTCTGGATGCCGAGCGGGCACCGGATGACCGGCTGGGTTACGATCCGCTGGATCTGGTAATTGTGTCTGGATTTGACCTGGATTCGCTCAGCGATGTCCAGTATGAGGCGCTGCGGCGCTGGGTGGAAGACGGCGGTACGATCCTCTTTGGCGGCGGTGTGAATTGTGCGAGAAATTATGGCAGGTTTGCAGAGAAGGTGCTGGAGCCGCCGTATCTGGATGCGGTAACCGTTCCGGTTAGTCTGGGCGGGGAGACGGCACCGGGCGAGCAGACGGGGGAGATCCAGGCAGAATGCGTCGATGTGAACCTGAAGAACGGCAGCACTCTGCTGGCGGGGGAAGTGTTCCCGCTGTTATCCCATACGAACTGCAAACGGGGGCGGATCGTGGCAGCTGCCTTTTCGATGGATGCGATCAGCGATTTGTGTCTGACCAATCCATCCTCATTTGAAAAGCTGTATACGCTGGTGCTGGGAAGTGATACCGTGGACGAGCTGGCACAGGAGGATTACTACGGTTATTCGGGCTCGTATTTCAGCGTACAGGGGCTGGTCAACACCGGCAATGCGGGGCGGCTTCCGAAGGTTGCGGCATATACGGTGATCGTGGTGGTCTATCTGCTTTTGATCGGTCCGGGCATCTATTTCTACTTAAAAAAGCGAGGGATTTACCGGTATTATCTGCCGGCGGTGACACTGGGGGCGTTTTTGTTTACCGGCATTATTTATGCGCTGGGCGTAAAGACACGCTTCCGGGAGCCGTTTGTGACGTATGCGTCGATTCTGGATACCTCGGGAGAAGAGGCGGAAGAAGCCACTTATATGAACATCCGAAGCCCTTATAACAAGCCGTATTCGGTGAGCTTAAAGCCGGGCTATGAGGTGCGCCCGATGACGCGCAGTTACTATTACGATGCGGTTTCGGCGGTGCGCTTTACCGGTGAGGAAGAGTATCATACAAACTTTGTTTATCAGCCGGAACGGGTCGAAATTAAAATGCGGGATACGGTCGCATTTTCACCGAATCTGTTTACCCTGCGTCGTGAGCTGGAGAAAACGGACGCGATGGGCGTTCAGGGAAATATTTCCTATTTTGACGGCGTGGTGTCGGGAACGGTAAAAAACTGTTTTGAGGAACCGCTGGAGAATGCGGCTCTGCTCATCAATGGGAAAGCGGTGCTGCTGGGAAGATTAGAGCCTGGGCAGACGGTTTCTCTGGATGGAAAGGAGAGCTGCGATTATCCGGTCAGCTATTCGTATGCGGCAGCACAGATGGTGACCGGGGCGGATCAGTATGAGAAAGCGGAGATTGAGGATCCGGACTATTTAAAGGCGCAGGAGCGGACGAGACTTTTGAGCTTTTATCTGGATTCCGGCGCGGGGCGCAATCCGTCTGAGGCGTGCCTGGTGGCATTTTCAACCCGGAAGCTCCAGGGAGAGGAAGATTTTCTGGCGGATGCGAGGACACTTCGGGAAGGATTTTGCATGGTGACCGAGTCAATCCCGCTGAACCGTGAAAAAGACGGAAAACTTTACCGTTCGGCGCTTGAGGAAGATCCAACGGTGCTCGCCGGAAATTATGAGGCGGCGTACAACACAATGTATAGCGGGGAAACAGCGGAGGCTGCGACGGTCGAATATTCGCTGGGAAGTGACCTTGTCATTGAAAAGCTTACGTTTGAGACTCTATCACCGCGATTTTCGGAAAATCCGCTCTATCCGTATATGTCATCCTTCTCCGGAAGCATGTATTTCTATAACTATGAGACCGGGCGCAATGACCGGATCGAGCTGAAATCAGAGTATTCGGCGGAGGAGCTTTCGCCGTACCTGTCTCCGTCGAACACATTGACCGTCAAATATGTGCCGGAACAGACGGGAGAGTATGGCTGGGAAAGCCAGCTTCCAAGAATCTATGTCGTAGGGAGGAGAGAGTGATGTTGACGATTAAAAACCTCAGAAAACGATATGGCAATTTTCAAGCGCTGGATGGGCTGAATCTGGAGGTCGCGGACGGGGAACTCTTTGGATTCGTGGGTCCCAATGGGGCAGGCAAGACGACGACGCTCAAGATTCTTGCGGGACTTCTCGTTCCCGATGAGGGCGAGGTGGAGATCGGCGGACTGGATGTTTACTCAGACGGAAAAGAACTCCGGCGGCGGATCGGCTATGTGCCGGATTTCTTCGGAGTATATGATAACCTGAAAGTATCGGAATATATGGAATTTTTTGCATCCTGCTACGGAATTACGGGGCTGCAGGCGCGGACGCGCTGCCATACGCTTCTGGAACAGGTGCGGCTGGAAGATAAAGAGGACTTTTTCGTGGACGGGCTTTCGAGAGGTATGAAGCAGCGCCTCTGTCTGGCGCGGGCGCTCATCCACGATCCGGATCTTCTGATCCTGGATGAACCGGCTTCCGGGCTGGATCCGCGCACCCGGGTGGAATATACGGCGATTCTGAAAGAACTGCGCGATCAGGGAAAAACGCTGCTCGTCAGCTCCCATATTTTATCGGAATTGTCAGAGCTTTGTACCTCGATCGGCATCATTGAGCAGGGAAGAACGGTCCTGCAGGGCAGCATGGATCAGATTTTTGCGCGGATCAACTCGTCCAATCCGCTTCTGATCTCGATTTTCAGCCAGAAAGAAAAGGCGCTTGCGATCCTGAAAAGCCATCCTTGCGTGCAGACGATCGCGGTGCAGGGGGATGAGATCAAGCTGGGCTTTTTGGGGGATCGACAGGATGAGGCGCTGCTTTTGCAGCAGCTTATCGATGCGGATGTGATGGTCAGCAGCTTTATGCGCGAGAAGGGAAGCCTGGAATCACTGTTTATGCAGATCACAGGACATGAAGAAGAGAGGGCGGTGCTGAAACATGAGATGGAATCCGGTATTTAGGAGGGAAATGACAGTCGGAAGCCGCAGCATCCGCATGATGGCGATTCTGTTTGTTTTTAACAGTATTCTGGCGGCGGTGGCGCTGTTTAATATGTATTCGGTGGCGGAACAGGTCAGGACGACGGCGGAGATCCAGTATTCGCAGTTTCTGGATCTCTACACGTTCGTCTCCTCGATCGAATTTATTATGCTGCTTTTCATCATGCCGGCGCTGACTGCCAGCAGTATCAGCGGCGAGCGGGAACGCCAGACGCTGGAACTGATGCTGACGACCACGATGGAGCCGCGTGACATGGTGCTTGGAAAACTGGCGTCCTCGCTGGTGACGATGCTGGTGCTGGCGGTCTCGGCACTTCCGGTACAGGCGCTCGTATTTGTCTACGGGGGCGTTACGCTGCAGGACATCGGGATGCTGTTCCTGTGCCACGGCGTTGTGGCAATTTTAACGGGTAGTATCGGGATCTTTTATTCATCGGTGCTGCGCCGCTCGACGGTATCGACCGTCTGCTCCTATGTGACGGTGGTGGCGCTGACGGCGGGAACGATGGCAGTCAATCTGTTTGCATACCGGATGGCGCTCCGGGCGGCAAATTCGTATGCATCTAATCTCAATGCATCGGAAATGGCAAGTTCCGGCATTTTACGCTATCTCTTTCTTTTCAATCCGGCTGTCTCGTTTTATAATGTAATTAACGGACAGGCGGGAAGCGGCGACATGAGAAAATGGTTCGAGCCGCTGTTCGGCGTATTTCCAGACAATGCGATCACAGCACACTGGACGGCGTGCAGCCTGATTTTGCAGTGTATACTGGCGATGGTGCTGATCGCGGCAGCAGTCTGGGCGATCACGCCGGGAAAATGGAATCGGCATAGGAAAAATAAAGGGAAGGATAACCGATAGATAGAAAAAGCAGAAAAACAGAGAGACTATGAATTTGGACAAGGAGGCAGAGAGTATGGGAATTATCAGAGCAGCGGCACACGCGGTCGGCGGCGGGCTGGCAGATCAGTGGCTGGAAGTGATTGAACCGGAAAATATGGGGGAACAGACCGTATTTTCAGCGGGTGTGCAGACACGCCGCGGGGAGAACCGGAAGAGAACGCCGGAAACGGTGTCCAATGGTTCTGTGATCCATGTGTACCCGAATCAGTTTATGATGCTGGTGGACGGCGGTAAGGTCGTTGATTATACAGCGGAAGAGGGTTATTATACAGTGCAGAATTCATCCCTGCCGTCCCTGTTTAACGGACAGTTCGGCGATGCGCTGAAAGAATCCTTCAACCGTGTGCGCTATGGCGGACAGACGCCGTATGCACAGAAGGTCTACTATATTAATCTCCAGGAGATCAAGGGAATCAAGTTCGGCACACGGACGCCGATCAACTATTTTGATTTATTCTACAATTCCGAGCTGTTTCTGCGCGCGCATGGAACTTATTCCATCAAGATCACGGATCCACTGAAATTTTATGCGGAGGCTATTCCGAAAAATCAGGATCAGGTGGAGATTGATTCCATCAATGAGCAGTATTTAGCGGAGTTCCTGGAAGCGCTGCAGACCTCGATCAACCAGATGTCGGCGGATGGCGTGCGGATTTCCTTTGTAGCCTCCAAAGGCAGGGAACTGGGACGCTATATGGCGGAGACGCTGGATGAAGAGTGGAACCGTCTGCGTGGCATGGAGATCCAGTCGGTCGGCATCGCCAGCATTTCCTATGATGAAGAATCGCAGAAACTCATCAATATGCGGAATCAGGGCGCGATGCTCGGAGACCCGTCGGTGCGCGAGGGATATGTGCAGGGCGCGATGGCACGCGGCTTTGAGGCAGCCGGTTCTAACGGAAGCGGTGCGATGGCAGGCTTCATGGGAATGGGCGCCGGCATGAACTTCGGCGGCGGATTTATGGGCGCCGCATCGGCGTCCAACCTGCAGCAGATGCAGATGCAGCAGGCGGCGCGGCAGGGATATGCGGCACCGCAGGGCGGCTATGCGCCGGGGCAGGCGAATGGAGCGCCGCAGGGTGGTTATGCACAGCAGCCGGGACAGATGAATGCGGCACCACAGGGCGGCTATGCACAACCGGCAGGACAGAACGCAGCGCCGCAGGGCAGTGCGGCAGCTCCGGCGGAATCCTGGACTTGTGAGTGCGGCAATGTCAACCACGGAAAGTTCTGCTCCGAGTGCGGCAAGCCAAGACCAGCCGGTCCGTGGACCTGCAGCTGCGGAACGGTCAATACAGGTAAGTTTTGTTCCGAATGCGGAAAACCGAGGTCATAGGGCGTATGGAGATACAATCATATAAGTGTCCAAACTGCGGCGGCGGGCTGGTGTTTGATCCGAAGACGCAGAAATTTAAATGTGAATACTGCCTCTCAGCGTTTACGGAAGAGACGTTGAAAGAGATGGAAGAGGTAGCCAGAAAGTCAGAGGAAGCTTCGAAGCCGGGTGGAATGCCGGAAGCGGAAAAGATAGAGAGCCAGAAGCAGGCGGAGTCTAAGATGGTTCTCTATACCTGCCCGAGCTGCGGCGCGGAGATTGTGGCACAGGAGACGACGGCGTCCACGTACTGCTGTTACTGTCACAATCCGGTGGTTCTTTCGGGAAGTCTGGACGGTAAATACCGCCCGGACGGTCTGATTCCGTTTGAGATCGACAAGAAAAAGGCAAAAGAAATTTTTAAAAACTGGATTCAGAAGAAAAAGTATGTGCCGGATGATTTCTACTCGCCGCGTCAGATGGAGTATCTGGAGGGAATTTATTATCCATATTGGATGTATAGCTGCCAGGTATCCGGTGAGATGCAGGCGGAGGCGCTGCGGAAACGCGTGACGGTGGCGGGGGGGATCGAGTATATCGAGACGAGCCGTTACCATCTGGAGAAAAAGGCGGAGCTTCCTATCAAGGATGTGGCGCGCAACGCGTTAAAGCAGGCGGACCGCAGCCTTGCCGAGACCGTGCTTCCGTTTGATATGAAGAAGCTGCGCCCGTTTCAGGCAGGCTATTTTCTGGGATTTAGAGCGGAGCGGCGCGACCGGGAAAAGGAAGAATTTACACAGGAGATTGAGCAGGAGATCAAGCAGTATACGAGAGAATCCCTGCAAAATAGCGTCTCCGGCTACGATCATGTGGATATCCGGAATCATCGGGAGACCATCACGGGGGAAAAATGGAACTATGCCATGCTTCCGGTGTGGATGATGACCTATCCGGATCCGAAGAGCGGTCAGATGTACTATTTTGCGATGAATGGGGAAAATGGAAAGGTCTGCGGCGTCCTGCCGGTTGATTCGAAAAAACTGGTGCGCCTGTTTTTGACGATTTTCATTCCTGTGTTTGTACTTTTGCTGCTGGGAGGATACCTGATATGATAGAGAATCAAAATGCGGGAGTCACACAGAAAAAGAAGAAATATGGACGGCTGAAAGGTTTTATATGCTTCTTTGTTGCAGCATTTATTTCATTTTCACAGGTCAGCCCTATATGGGCGGCGGAAGGCACGCGCGTCTTCGACGAGGCGGGACTGTTCAGTGCGGAAGAAGTGCAGGAGCTGGAGACACGGATCGATGAGGTGCGTGATTCACAGGATGCCGATCTGGCGGTACTGACAGTCGAGGACGCACAGGGAGAATCGGCGGAAAGCTATGCCGATGATTTTTATGACACTCACGGACTGGGCGTCGGGGACGATGCGAGTGGTATTCTGCTTTCGATCGATATGGACAACCGGGAGATATACGTTTCTACCACCGGGTATGCGATGAAAGTGCTGACGGATGCGCGGGTAGAGAAGGTGCTGGATGCGGCATATGACAGCGTGGCGGATGGAAACTATGCGGAAGGCGCGCTGGGGGCGATCGACAGCATCGAAAATTATCTGGAGATGGGCGTTCCGGCGGGACAGTATACGCAGGTGCGCGAGGAGAAAAAACATTCCCTGGAATGGTATGAGGTGCTGTTTGCGGCGGTCGCGGCTGCAATCGTGGCGGCACTCCCGTGCTTTTCGGTGATGCGCCAGTATAAGATGCAGAAAGAACACCGCCAGTCGCTGGGTTTCCATATGGCATACCGGGCGGACAGTGCGCTGCATTTTGTCCAAAATGAGGAGCAGTTTGTAAACCGGTCGGTAGTGACCAGACGGATTCCGAAAAATCCGGGTCCGGGCGCTTCGGCCGGTTCGGCTGGAAGGACGACCATACATCAGGGCAGCAGCGGAAGGATGCACGGCGGCGGAGGCAGAAAGTTTTAATTGATACAATTTCGTGTGGAAGGCGGATGAATGATATATGACAATCCTGATGACAGGCTTATGTGAGAAAGGTGCAGACCAGATCTGGAAACAGTGTAACGATGCGATGTACGCCCAGGGAGTTACCTGGCTGGAAGAGGCGGCATATGCGGGCGATGCAGAAGCATGGTTCTTTTTAGGACACTGTTACAGCTGGGGGGACGGGGCTGTCGGGTTCAATGAGAAAAAAGCGTATGAATGTTACCTGCGGGGGGCTTCGGCGGGAAGTGCCCGGGCAGTGTTAGGAGCGCTGCGCGCCGGTCAGTATGACGAACAGATGAAGCAGTCGGCACGTTATTCCATCGAGGAAAGTTACCGTCAGGTGCGGGATGCCGCTGAGATGGGCGATGTCTATGCCGCGTGGCAGATGGGCGAGGCAGTTGAGTGGGAAGATCTGGCCGATTATATGCCGCAGACTGAGAGCGCCCGCGAGCAGTGCCTCTTCTGGTACGAACGGGCGGCGGACGGCGGCATTATCCCGGCGATGGTTAAGATGGGAAAATGCTGCCAGAATGGTACATACCGGGAAAAAGATGAAAAAGAGGCACTTCGCTGGGCGAACCAGTGCGCCGCCAGCGGGGAGGTCTGGGGACTCTTCCAGATGGGGGAACATTACCGCCAGGAAGAAGACTGGGAAGCTGCATTCCAATATGACTATGCGGCGGCAAAGCAGGGGTCTTCCCGCGCCATGCTGTATCTGGGGCAGATGTATTTAAACGGACAGGGCACAGAGCGCGATATCCAGGCGGCCGTCCAGGCGCTGGAAGGAGCCGCGGCGCGGAACGAGGCGGAGAGCTTTGAAGAACTTGGAAATCTGTTCTATCAGGATGAACTGGTGGAGCGTGATGATGAAAAAGCGTTTTACTGGTATGGAAAAGCATATGCGGCAGGCATCAAAGAGGCGGCGCTTCCGTTAGCCCGCCTGTATTTGCGCCCGTCCGACGAGCAGGACAGCGTTCGGGCAGAAAAACTTCTGCGGGAGGCAGCTGGGATCGAGACGGACGGACAGGCAAGTCTGGCGCTTGGAAATATCTATCGGGATGGTCTGAACGGCGAGATTGATATGAAGCAGGCAGTTTCCTGGTACGAAAAAGGCGCTTCGCAGGGAAATCCAGAGTGCATGGAGATTCTTGGATGCCTGTATTTCCAGGGCGAAGAGGGAGTAGACCGCGATTATGCAAAAGCATTTGAGTGGCTGAACCGGTGCGAAGAAGCCGGAAGTCTGCAGTCTGCATCCAAGTTAGGCTATCTCTATATGAAGGGAGAAGGCTGCACCGCCGATGAAAATAAGGCGAAGGAGCTTTTTGAGCGGGCGGCACAGACGGAATGTGACGGATATGCACTCTATGAGCTTGGATTTATCTACGAACGGAAAAATGAATCCCCGGAAGATCTCGAGCGGGCGGCACAGTGCTACCAGAAGGCGATCGAGATGGGAAATGAGAGTGCTTCACGGCGGTTTTCCCATTTTAAAAAGGGATTGTTTGGGCGCTGGAAGATCACGTATTAAGGGGGAATTTTTCTTGCGCTGAGCCATAAAGTATGATAGAATTTTTAACTAAAGTGAGCATGGGGTCCCGTAACTTTGCGGGAGAACTGCAAAACCACACAGAACACTTACATGGCAGAAAGTTTGACTCCGGCATCCTTTGCAAAGATGGGGACGACGGGGAAAGATAAAAAGAGAGGATGAAAATCATGGCAATCAATTACAGCAGTACCCGTGGCGGTGAAAACAACGTAACGGCTTCGATGGCGATCTTAAAGGGACTGGCAGCAGACGGCGGCCTGTTCATGCCGGATCATATCCCGGCGCTAGATTGCAGCCTGGAAGAATTATCCCATAAAACATATCAGGAAGTAGCTTATGCAGTTATGAAGCAGTTCCTGACTGATTTCACAGAGGAAGAGCTGAAAACCTGTATCGAGCGCGCTTACGACAGTAAGTTTGATACGGAAGAGATTGCGCCGCTTGTCAAAGCAGACGGAGCATATTATCTGGAGCTGTTCCACGGAAGCACGATTGCCTTCAAGGATATGGCGCTCTCGATCCTGCCGCATCTGATGACCGTATCGGCGAAGAAGAACCATGCGGAGAACACGATCGTGATCCTGACCGCAACCTCCGGCGATACCGGAAAGGCAGCGATGGCTGGTTTTGCAGACGTTGAGGGAACCAGAATTATCGTATTTTACCCGAAGGACGGCGTCAGCCGTGTGCAGGAGCTGCAGATGCTGACCCAGAAGGGCGCGAACACAAGCGTTGTCGGTATTTCCGGAAACTTTGATGATGCACAGAGCGGTGTCAAGAAAATCTTCGGTGACAAAGAATTTGCCAAAGAATTAGCAGGCAGAGGCTATCAGCTCTCTTCCGCAAACTCCATCAACATCGGTCGTCTCGTACCACAGGTTGTATACTATGTATATGCGTATGCAAAACTGCTTGAAAACGGCGAGATCGAGAACGGTGAGAAGATCAATGTAACCGTTCCGACCGGAAACTTCGGCAATATCTTAGCTGCTTATTTTGCAAAACAGATGGGTGTGCCGATCGACAAGCTGATCTGCGCGTCCAATGACAATAAAGTTCTGTACGACTTCTTTAAGACAGGCGTATATGACAAGAACCGTCCATTCATCCTGACCTCTTCCCCGTCGATGGATATTCTGATTTCCAGCAATCTGGAACGTCTGATTTATCTCTCCACCGGCTGCGATGCGGAGGAGACCAAGAAACGCATGGAAGAGCTTTCGAAAGATGGCAAATATTCGGTTACCGATAAGATGCGTGCGCGCATGGCAGATTTTGTCGGCGGTTATGCCGATCAGGCGGCAAATGCAGCCGAGATCAAGCGTCTCTACGATGAGACCGGTTATATGATCGATACGCATACCGGCGTTGCATCCTGCGTATACCATAACTATGTGAAGGAGACAGGCGATACCAAGAAGACAGTTATCGCATCGACGGCAAGCCCATATAAATTCTCCCGCAGCGTCATGGAGGCAATCTTCGGCAGCGAAGAAGGCAAGGGCGAGTTCGAGCTTATCGACGAGATGGAGAAAGCATCCGGCGTGAAGATCCCGCAGGCGATCGAGGAGATCCGCAAGGCAGAGATCCGTCACAACCGCCAGTGCAAGCCGGAGGAGATGGAGAAGACCGTTTCGGAGATTTTACAGTAAAAGTTACAAAATATTAAAATAATTGCCTGTTATTTTTTTGACAGGCTAGGCAAATACTGAATTATGGTATATAATAGACTCTGGTTAGATCAAAAAGAGACAACGAGGAGGTTTGTATATGTTAGTTAGTGCGAAGGAAATGCTTCAGAAGGCAAGAGATGGCAAATATGCGGTTGGTCAGTTCAACATCAACAATCTTGAATGGACCAAAGCGATTTTACTGACGGCACAGGAGCAGAACTCACCGGTTATCTTAGGTGTTTCAGAGGGCGCAGGCAAGTATATGACTGGCTTTAAGACAGTATCTGCGATGGTAAAAGCGATGATCGAAGAGCTGAACATCACGGTTCCGGTTGCGCTGCATCTGGATCACGGCACCTACGAGGGTTGCTACAAATGTATCGATGCTGGATTTTCTTCCATCATGTTTGACGGCTCCCATTATCCGATCGCCGAGAACGTAGAGAAAACCAAAGAATTAGTCAAAGTCTGCGCGGAGAAAGGTATTTCCCTGGAGGCTGAGGTTGGTTCCATCGGCGGCGAGGAAGACGGCGTGATCGGTATGGGCGAATGTGCAGATCCGAACGAGTGCAAGGCGATTGCAGACCTCGGAGTTGATATGCTGGCAGCAGGTATCGGCAATATCCACGGCAAATATCCGGCAAACTGGCCAGGCTTAAGCTTTGAGACGCTGGCAGCCGTAAAAGAAAAAGTAGGCGATATGCCGCTGGTTCTTCACGGTGGTACCGGTATTCCGGAAGATATGATCAAGAAAGCCATTTCTTTAGGTGTAGCGAAGATTAATGTAAATACTGAGTGCCAGCTGGCATTTGCAGAGGCAACCCGCCAGTATATCGAGGCTGGTAAGGATCAGCAGGGCAAAGGATTTGACCCGCGTAAACTTCTTGCACCTGGTTTTGAGGCGATCAAAGAGACGGTTAAGACAAAGATGGAACTGTTCGGTTCTATCGGAAAAGCCTGATGAATAAGTAAGGTTCATGACCGGACTGCAGGGATGTACATTTCGCAACGCGGATATACATACCGGCGGTCCGGTCTGTTTTCATATTAATGTGAGGGATTGAATGAGCGAGATTATCAACGTACCGGAAATTTTCGGAAAAAATGTGTTTAATGACAAGGCGATGCAGGAACGCCTTCCGAAAAGTGTTTACAAAAAACTGAAGAAAACCATTGAAGACGGAGCTGAGCTGGATCCGTCCATCGCAGATGTTGTCGCACACGCGATGAAAGACTGGGCGATCGAGCGCGGTGCGACGCATTATTCCCATTGGTTCCAGCCGCTGACCGGCATTACGGCAGAAAAACATGATGCGTTTATCTCCGTACCGGATTCCAACGGACGCGTTATCATGGAGTTTTCCGGTAAAGAGCTGATTAAGGGCGAGCCGGATGCATCCTCGTTTCCGTCGGGCGGACTTCGTTCCACCTTTGAGGCACGCGGCTATACAACCTGGGATTGTACTTCCCCGGCATTTCTGCGTGAAGATACGCTGGGCGTGACACTCTACATACCGACCGCATTCTGTTCGTACCGCGGCGAAGCACTGGATAAGAAGACACCGCTGTTGCGTTCCATGCAGGCAATCAACGAGCAGGCACTCCGGATTCTCCGCCTGTTTGGAAATACGACTTCCCACCGGGTGATTCCGTATGTGGGACCGGAGCAGGAGTATTTTCTGGTTGATAAGAACAAATATTTACAGAGAAAAGACCTGATCTACACCGGTCGTACCCTGTTTGGCGCGATGCCGCCGAAAGGACAGGAGATGGATGATCACTATTTTGGAAGCATCCGTCCGAGAGTCGGTGCATTCATGAAAGAGTTAAATGAGACACTGTGGCGTCTGGGTGTCAGTGCAAAGACACAGCACAACGAAGTTGCACCAGCACAGCATGAATTGGCACCAACCTATTGTCAGGTCAATCTGGCAGTCGATCACAACCAGATGGTCATGGAGGCGATGAAGCGTGTCGCAGGACATCACGGTCTGACCTGTCTGCTGCATGAGAAACCATTTGACGGAATCAATGGTTCCGGTAAGCACAACAACTGGTCCCTGACGAGCGACGACGGCATCAACATGATGAATCCGGGCGAGACGCCGCACGAAAATGTACAGTTCCTTCTGGTTCTGGCGTGCATCATGAAAGCAGTTGACAGACACGCGGATCTGCTGCGCGAGTCCACCGCGATTCCGGGCAACGATCATCGTCTGGGTGCGGCAGAGGCGCCGCCAGCGATCATCTCTATTTTCCTGGGCGAGCAGCTGGAGGATGTTATCGATCAGCTGTGCAGCACGGGCGAAGCCGCACATTCTAAGCAGGGCGAGGTACTTCAGACGGGAGTAGCGACACTTCCGGATTTCGTCAAGGATGCAACCGACCGCAACCGTACTTCACCGTTTGCGTTTACCGGTAATAAATTCGAGTTCCGTATGGTTGGTTCTTCGGATTCTGTTTCATCCCCGAACGTCGTGCTCAACACGATCGTGGCGGAGGCGTTTAAAGAGGCTGCGGACGAATTGGAAAACAGCGATGATTTTGACAGCGCAGTCCATGACATGATCAAGCGCCTGTTTGCAGAGCACCGCCGCATCATTTTCAGCGGAAATGGTTATTCTGAGGAATGGGTTAAAGAGGCAGAGCGCCGTGGACTCCCGAACCTAAAAGCAGGTATCGATTCTGTCGAGGCAATCCGGACAGAGAAAGCGATCAAGCTCTTTGAAGAATTTGGCGTGTACACCCGGACCGAGCTGGAATCCCGCGCCGAGATTGAGTATGAGGCATATTCCAAGACCGTCAACATCGAGGCAAAGACGATGATCGACATGGCGGGCAAGCAGATCATCCCGGCGGTTGTCAAATATACGACCCAGCTTGCTTCCTCCCTGACAGCCGTACGGACTGCCTGTGAAGAAGCCGATGTCAGTGTCCAGAAAGAACTGCTTTTAGAGACCTCTGATAAACTTTCAGAGATGAAGGTGGCATTGGCGGCACTCAAAGATATCCTGGCAAAGGCATCTGCGATCAAGGATAACAAAGAAAAAGCATTCGCCTATCTGCATGAGGTATGCCCGGCGATGGTAGCTCTCCGTAAACCGGCAGACGAGCTGGAAATGCTGGTAGATAAAGAGTTATGGCCGTTCCCGAGTTATGGGGATTTGGTGTTTGAGGTGTAGGCAGCTTTTAGAAGGTATGATTTTAATTAAAAAGATTTTGACCATCGATATAGGCTATGAATCGTTGGTCAAAATCTTTTTTTAACAACACTTATATATTTTGCAAATACGGTTTATTTTCGTCCAGGACCCTGCGTCTGTCCCTCCTGAATCGTATCGCCCTGATTGGAGGTAAATCCGTTAATCCGTTTATCGGACGAATTTGACGAAGAGCCTGACGAGCTGGAGCTTGATGTCGTCGGTGCGGTGTAAGTCGTGCCGTTGCTGTAGATGCGGCTTGGTACATTGCCGGTATCGCTGGTGGAACTGCTGCTTGTCTGGTTATTCGAAGAGCCTGACGAACTGGAAGTCCCGCCCGGCGTGGAAGTGGAACTGCTGTAGCCGCTTCCAGGAATCGGAACGGTTGTGCCCGACGAAGAACCATTTGACGAGCTGGAGCTGTTGGAACTTCCCGGTGCAGTAAAACTGGTCGAAGGATCGGAACGATTCGAATTGTTGGTGTTACCTGAACTGGAGGTCCCTGAATTGGAATTGTTCGAAGCCGTTCCGCTTGGCCCCGAAGTGCTGCTTGAAGAAGAACTGCCCGACGAAGTCCCTGTTCCCTGTGAAGCACTTGGGTCAAAATAGCTGTCGCTCATGCCGGAGAGACTGGACGGTGGATTCTGGCACGCACCGCTCTTGGCAAAGGTGTATTTCACCGAATCAATCGTCAGGGTTGTGTTCGAAGCCATCTTACCGTTCTCATCCAGATAATAGTAGGTGCCGGATACCTTAATCCAGCCTTTCTGCCGGTGTCCGTACTCATTGAAATAGTACCAGGTGCCGTCGATCTGCTTCCAGCCGCGGCTCATATTGCCGTCTGTCTTGTCCATGTAGTAGGTGTTTCCGTTGCTGTCATTGAGCCATCCGGTCAGCATCTTGCCCTCATGGAGATAGTAGTATTCATTTTTGATGAGCTGCCAACCGGTCAGCAGTTTTCCATTTTCGTCGAGATAATACCAGGTGCTGTTTACCTTCTGCCAGCCAGTCCGCATCGCCCCGTCCGTGCCGAAATAGTACCAGGTGCCGTTGTCCATCTTCTGCCAGTTGGTAAACATCCGTCCATCCTCACCCAGGTAATACCAGACCGTATCAAGCTGGAGCCAGCCCTTCTGCATCACACCGTACTGGTTAAAATAGTACCAGTAGTTGTTGATTTTCTGCCATTTGGTCATCATCTCGCCGCTCTGGTTGAAATAATACCAGGCGGAAGTGGATGAATCCTGACGCCAACCGGTCACCATCTTGCCGGTCGAATCATCCATATAATAATATTTCTCTCCGATATGTACCCATCCGGTATGCTTCTGACCGTCGTCGGTCATGTAGTACCAGTAGTTTCCGTCCTTCAGCCATCCGGCCGCACGGCTCTGGGAAGAAGGAAGCAGCCCCATGGCACCGATCAGGCAGGCAAGCCCAAGCAGTTTTGCATATCTTTTCCGCATCGCGTATCCCCCTTGCAATGTGATTTATCGTTGTCTATGATTACAGTAGAAATTAATATCAAAGATGTTGGGGTCAAAAGGCATTTTGACCCCTCTGATACCAGATTGCTCCGCACTATATGCTCCCGCAATCTTC
>OLTD01000461.1_pt1 | contig 19132 bp, 10 predicted proteins | sample 1643231 | NCBI WGS metagenome assembly OLTD01 (sample SAMEA3136647, study PRJEB25190) | human gut metagenome | biome: human gut; feature: human-associated habitat; material: faeces | place: Austria | collected 2013
CCGGTACCGCTGCCTCCGTGTCTCCATAGGCAAAATCGGCATCCATATCGTATAATGTATCTCCGTTTTCTGTTCCCGCTGCCGGTTTCTGTGCTTCGCTTGAAGAGTCATCCGCGGACGCATCCTCTTCATCCACAACCGGACGCATGCCGATACCGGCTTCTGCATCCTTCGTCACATCCCGGTCAAATTCCAGGTTGATGCTGCCTGCACCGGAGGCATAAACCTCCAGGCCCGGAAGCTCGCCCTCCGTCATAGCCAGTGTCGTCACTCCGCCCTGTGGAATCGGAATACCGGCTCCAATTGCCTTCATGGAAAGAGTGCCTTTCTCCTCGATAGACTCTGTCTCACTCTTAAGAATCTCCAGCCCGTCAGTTGCTTTTGAGTAAGGCATAATGCCCTTTTCTAAGTCTTCCTCAGACCAGTAGGACATATCCGGACTGGTGATGTTATGGTATGGACTCTCATTATTTGAACCTGAGAGAGCCATCTTCACAGATGTTGTCAGAGCAAGTCCTGTCTTTGTCTGCTGCTCAGTGTCCTTAAAGACATTTCCGGCCAGACTTTCCGCTGAATTTCGAATCAGCTTCATACCGTCCCAGATATAGGAACTGTACATCTGCCCTGCATCTGCTAAACCGGTGCTTGTATTGAAGTCCATCCAGCCGACAGATGTACTGCCGCTGGAAACCGATGTCAGCGCCAGCAGATTCGCTTTGAAGCGATCCGGAGTCATCTCCTCTGGTGCTTCTGTAATCAAAACACCATCTGCACTGTATCGGTCATCCCCCCGTACAAACTCTCCGGTCAGACCGCCGGCACGATCGGAAGATGCGGAAACTGTACCTGTTACAATCGTCCGTTTTACCCGGGTGTCCGGATAGGAACTTGGTGCAGATGCAAAGTATCCCAGACTGAACATTCTTCCGGACACACCACCAGCTCCAAGTGTTGCTGTTACATTCGCATTGATAATATTTCCAAAAATATCTCCGCAGTAAAGATCTCCCACCAGACCACCGGCATAGGCATTCGCCGAAACATCCACCTTACTGACAAAACACTTTTGGATAGAATGCGGCCGTACCATTCCGAAGAGGCCTCCGGCATAGTTTCCTGTTGCTTTAATTTCAGTGTTGTACACACCAATATTGGTAAATCTACTTGTATAATTTGGATTCTGATAACCGGAATATCCTCCCACATAGCTGGAACCGCTGATTGAGGAATTCTCAACCAATGCGCTATTGGTATTCGTGTTCGGATATTTTCCGTAAACACCGCCGATATAATCTGAGCCGCTGACCGTCACGTGGTTGATCAGCATATTATAGCCATCTCCCACTTCACCAGATACACCACCGGCACAATTCATCATGGAGGAAACCTTATTATCCTCGCTGATGAGATATTTCGGATAGTTCCAGCTGCCTCCACCGGCGTAAGAACCTGCACTCTCATAATTGCATTCTATATCACTGTTATAAATCTCACAGTAGATAATATTTTCTGTGCTCTGGCCCTGATATCCGAACAGACCGCCGACATATTGATAACCTTTAATTCTATTGCGGATGATCTCACTGCCGACTGCATCCTTGTTCGTTCCGGTTCTGGCACCACGGTAAGCCGGATCCTCGTCACTCTCAGCCGTACGCCGTCCCAGACGATACCCATAATAAGTGAGGGATCCTGCCGGATCCTTGGTTATGCCAATCAGGCCGCCGACATAGGTCGTTCCGATTACCTGGATGCCATCGGCTGACAGATGCTCTGCCTCTCCTTCCAGACGGCCGATGAGACCGCCAATATGGCTCGGGCCACCGGAATTGCCTTCTCCGCCTGCGATGCGGTACTGATAGTTTCCGTTTTTATCCAGCGTGCCGGTCGCTGTGATGTCCTCGATCCGGCCGGATGCTGCGAAGCCGCAGAGACCGCCGGCATAGGAACTGGTTACCGTGATGCGGATATCTTTCAGATTCACATTCTTCACCGTACCCATGTTAGTTCCGATGAGTCCCGTTTTCTGGCTTCTTGACGGGGCCGTGATCGCGATATTCTCAAAAGAGGTATTGCGGATCTCGCCCTGGTTGATACTGATAAGGCCGACGTTTTCACCACCGCTGACCGTTGATGAGGATGCGGAAGTAACCGTCATATCCTTAAATGTCAGATTTTCCATGGTACCGGTCAGAACCTGGAACAGAGACTGTCCCTGACTCTGAATCTGGTAGGAAAGGTTTGAAATCGTATGGCCCGAACCAGCTCCCACCAGACGGTTTATCTTTAAGTTCAAAGGTACATCCGAAACCTGGCTCAGATCGATCTCTCCCGTGATACGGAAGTTCTCATAATTCTGGCCATATTTTGTCATCACGTCTTTAAACTGCTGTGCATTTGCAATATCGTGATACAGCGGAGTGCTTCCAAAGGAAAGCGGTGCGGTCAGAACCTGTTTGGCACCTCCCTCTGCCTTCTGAAGGGTAACTGTCACCTGGTAGCTGTCCAGATAAGACTCGATTCCTATCTTTTCATAGATTCGAATCAGGCTTCCGTCCGGGTTGATCTCATCCTTCGGTGCTGATTCTGCCTCCGGCAGCAGCACCAGTCCCGGTGCCTCCGCCTTCGTCACCTCATAGAGTGTTTTCTGGTTCGGCTTATCATAAAACCCATCGACCGTCAGACGCACACTGTAGATTCCGGTTGTCTCATCCTTCATTCCCTCTGCTTTCAAGGCAAGGGACGGATCCGGAAGGCTCACCGGTTCCTGGTATGCAAGGAGTGCACCCTCTGTATCAAGCAGCATCGGAAGTACTCCGTTCTCCGCCGTGCAGGCTTCGCCGCTCTGCCTTCCGTTTAAGTCAAAGGAGGCACCCAGCACCGCATAATCGCGGTATGGAACCTTCGTCCAGAGTTCTGCAAGAGAAGACAGTCGGTTTACATCCCGAAGCTCTGCCGCCGGTGCTTCTTTACCCAGAAGCTGTCCGCTGTAACCTACTGTTCTTCTGGTGGTATACCGGTAGATACCGGATGTACCGACGATACGCTGGACAGCACCAGATGCACCTGTATTGGAGCTGGTGGTATATATATTGCCAAGGGATACGAGACTCTCAAGAGAAACCTGGGCTGTCAGCTTTCCGACGATACCGCCCAGATTGTCTGAGATACTGTTGATGTCCACATAGCTCCAGACTTTCTTGATAGGGGAACCAGAGGTTCCGGCGATACCGCCTGCATTCTGGAAACTGGTGTGAATGCTTCCCTGGACATAGACATTTTCAATCGGAGATCCAGAGCCCTGTACACCTGCCAGTCCGCCGATACCGGCTGCCGTATATCCGGCATCTGCCGTGATGGTAGTTCCCTGTACATAAGAATTTGCAACATTCGTTGAACTGAGAGAACCTGCCAGTCCGCCGAGATACAGGGTATTCTTCTGAATCTCCTGACTCACAAGTTCCATGTCACGGACACCGCAGTTTGTGATGGAGACATTATTCATCTCTCCTGCCAGTACTCCACCGTATCCATATACATCTACGGTGTCATATCCAGCCGTTCCAACCACAAAGACATGATCCATGGAAGCGGAATCCTTCATAGTACCGGCAAATCCGGTTCGAAGAGTTGCTGACTGATGGTTTGATGACAGTTTCAGGCCCTCCACCGTCAGGTTCTCGATGATTCCCTTACTGATAGTCTCAAAGACCGAACCGTACTGAATCTCCTGCAGGTTCTTCAGTGTATGGCCATCACCGTCCAGAGTACCGGTAAAGGTACCGCGGATACGCACATCATCACTGTAGGAACCCGAAAAATCAATATCATTTTTCAGCCTGTAGTTTCCAGCCAAATCATCCTTGATGGTCTTCCATTCGCTTAATTTGCTGATAGGCTTAAAGAAGCTGGCCAGAATGGAGCGATTTGTATAATCGTACTGGTTGATCGTCAGGGAACCTGCCCCGCGGTAGTAAACCCGGGTAACGGTATAGGCGGAACGGAAAATCGTCGGCTCCATCAGCTTTACCGTTACCTTGTAGCTGGTTTCGGTTGCTCCCTGTCCCTCCTGAATCTCTGCCGTCAGGCCTTTCACATCCAGGCCGGTGATCTCATAACCATTGGGATTATAGAACTCCAGGTTCACCAGGGCATAATCACGGCCCTGATCATCCGTTCCCGTCTCTGTTACCTCACTACTGATGATATCCGGATAGGAACTGATGCCCACCAGTGGAAGGCCGATGAGATCCTGCTTGGACTTCAGGGAATCCGGCAGGTTCAGGCGCGGGTAATAGCCCGCCTTGATCATGTTCTCTACCTCGAAGGCACCCTCACTGTTAAAGCACTTTTCATGCCAGGAAGCAGAACGCAGCGTACGGGTCTCGATAGCTTCTGCCGTCTTATAGACTGCATTACCATCCTTTCCATAGGTCTCGCCCCGCTCTGAAAGGATATAGGTGTCCTGCACAATACCGGCACCGTATCCGACGGTTCCGCCGTAAAGTGTGAAGGGTTCCAGATCGGTCTGCTTATAATCTTCGAATCCATACTTATAGATATCACCCACTGAAAGCACATTCCGGACGCGGCCGGAGTTGGAACCAACCGCCAGGCCGACCGTATTCATACTGGTTCCCTCTTCGATCTGCACCTGGCTTAAGGTGAAGCAGTTATACACGGTTCCGGAGTTGGATCCGGTGATACATCCGTTCGAGGAACGGCTTCCCATCTCGCCTCCATACACACCGCTTCCTGTGATCAGGCTTCCTCCATAGACATAACCGTTGCGGACGATTCCTTCATTGCCTCGCGTCACGCCGCCGGAACCGATTCCTACATACTGGCCATTGGCCGGAAGTTCCACGGCAAAATTCTCGATGACACCGCTCTGCCGGTTGTTGTAGACGATTCCGCCATAATAGATCGGAAAACGTCCTTTAAACTCTACATGAGTAATGATATTGCGAACAGTTCCGTAGTTATCATAAACAAGCCCGGACACACCAGATCGTCCGGATGCCACTCCGGTATACTTAAGTTCCAGATTTTCCACGATGCCGCGGCCGCCCAGGCAGTTAAACAGACGGGAACTTCCCGTTGTATTCCAGGTAAGGGTATAACCCTGGAAATCCAGGTGTCCATTGAACGGTTCCGTGTCAGAACCGGTTGATGCACCGGTTCCGGTACTCGTGATATCATTTAAGACAATAAATTTACCGTCTTTATGCTGATTTAAAAGTTTCAGGTCATCGGTTTTTGAGATGGTGTAGATCTTCTCACCCGTCTCAAACTTCACCCGCCCCAGCTGGACCTTATGTCCCTTAACCTCCACCAGAAGGCGGATCTCATAAGTTGTGAAGAGATCGACACTGTAATTAAACACCTGGTCAACCTGCTCGATGGAACCATCTGTGACCGCAAGCTCGTGGTGCTCCGTTACCGGCTCTGCCTCCGCAAGCTCTGCATCTGATACATCCAGTCCCTGTACCTTGCGGTACTCCAGCAGATACTCCGGTTTTTCGTCACCTGTGAAACTCTTTAAAAGATCGCTCTCCGGATCCTTGAAAATCACCCGGATCGCAGCTGTCTGGGCGTTATTCTCCGGCTCTGACAGGTCACGAAGTTCCACCTTACCGCTGATTCCGGCACCGGTTGTAAACTTCAGCCAGTTTTCTTTCGGTAACTCATAGTTCTCTTCTTTCCGGGAATCATCAGATCTTCATCGGATGTATTATCTGCACTGTAGGTACGGTTTGTCTCTATGATACGGCTGTCTACCAGACGCTCTCCGGCATACAGACGCATATTGATTCTTCCATCTGTCACCGTGCCGTCCGGATCATCTATCCGGAAGTTGTAAAGCTCTGCAAAATCCGAGATAACCAAAAGCTCTCCGCACTGAATCTGTGGAGAATTTTTCAGTGTCTGGAATCCAGCCTTCGTAACAGCTGCACTGACATCGTATTCATCACTGGCCTGGGTTACTGTAGTCTGAATACTTACGTCATACTTGGTTTTTGATTTAAATTTTCCCTTCGGATACCGCACTTCCACGGTGGCATAAGCACAGATTGCATCCCACACACTGGTGCCTTCCGGGTCATTTCCCAGATAATGGAGTACCACCTGGGGAATACCGACCTCCGGGATAGCATCTGTCAGCACATATGCTTCTCCATCCCGGTTCAGCTGTGCAATTTTCTTGTTCATCCATTCAGAGCGGTTCAGCTCCATTTCCTTGCTTCCGGTCTCTGTATTAGAGAGAACCACCTTGATCCGTGACATCAGCTGAATCAGCTGTTCATTGGTATTGCTGGTCAGATGGAACCGTGCAGTCGCAGAGGACGCTGTGATGCTGTCTTCCGGAACTGTAAGCTCATAGGCTGCTTTACCAAGATTTGAGATAGACGCTGTGTAGAAGGTGGTCTGTCCTATCAAAGCATTTTCTGTTGCTGTTGCCGGTTCTGTATCCTTCAGATCGTAGGTTCCATGGATCTCCATACGGAAATTGCGTCCGGATGGAAGATCCCCCAGTATCTCTGTCAGCATATCCTGGCTCAGATCTACTTTTCTGCGAATCTTGGTAGCCGGATCATCACCGACCTGTTCAAACATAGAAAGCTCTGCTCCGGTCTGCGGATCGCAGAGCACGATATATCCGTCCCGAAGATTGATATATTGTTTATCTTCATTCACGATGGAGATACGCATCTGCTGTTTGCCGACTGCATTCGTGATCAGGGAAACCGAAGCGGTCGGTGCCCGGTAACTGGTCCAGGCGCTTCCCTTCTGCTCCTCCGGATTCGTACACGGAAGTTCATTGCCGAAACGGTCTGTCAGCTTCAGTTCCCAGGTATAATTCGTACCGGATTTAAGTACTGCATCTGAGGTCCAGGTTGTTTTCTGGCCCATACGAAGGCTTCGGATATCCGTACCTGCCAGCGCAAGTGGTTCATCCGTCACTGCTTTTCCGTCTTTCAGGACCGTCACGCTGCCTCTGGCTATATAAAGCATGTCAGATGGAAGGCTGCTGGTCATCTGCATATTGGGAATCTTAATCTTATCTGCATAGAAATCAACTGCCTGTTCCTTGCTGAAGGTGTAGGGTGCCAGATGATTCAGCGAAAGAGTATGAAGCGGAATATCTTCCATGAACTCCTCTGTCTCTTTCACCCCATCTTTATTTAACCAGACAAAGGTACCCTGTACCAGAATACTGGTATCCGGTCTTACGTTCGGAATCTTAATACTGCCTCTTGCTTTAAAGTTCTTTCGGGTGATCAGTTTCTTCTCCTGACCATTCTCTTCTTCGTAAACACGAAGCACCACACGTTTCAGACGCATATCCGGATCCTGGATCTCCAGGTCGCCGTATACATTATATACATCTGCTTTGGCATTTGTGAAAGAAACCACTGGTTTTCGGACATTTCCATGGCTGGAGCCGTTGCCGTCGCTGGTACCGCCGCCTTCTGTGGTATTACCGCTGCTTCCGTGACCACCGTTGGTGCTTCCGCCGCTTTCCGAATCGCCGTGATCACCGCCGCCGGTTCCCATATCATCACCTGTTCCGCCGCCTCCGGAGGTACTGTTATTGTTTCCGCCTCCAGCACTGCTTCCGCCTCCGGCACCGGTTCCCCCCTGGGTACCACCGTGATCAAAATCGGAGCTGCCGCCGTTTTCACTGCCGGAATGATCACCGGAATTTGACTCACTGCTTCCATTGCTGGAACCGCTTCCCTGTGTATTACCGGAACCAGAAGAACCAGAACCGTCTCCGCTGCCTCCTCCGGCATTAGGAAAGCTGACTGACTCACCATTTCCCTGGAAGGAATCTCCTTCGTTCGGCTGATTGGCACCTTCTGCATCCAGTTCTTCACTGGAGAAAACGGTATCGCTGTCATTTTCTTCTTCCGGTGTATTTTCGAGAAGTTCATCCGTATCTTCAAAGCCGCTGCCATCGGTTCCGGAGCCATCCTTTGATGAGTCGTCCCCATCCTCTGTTTCCATCTCTTCTGCTCCATCACCTTCTGACTGTCCGGAACCGGTATGTCTATCGGCTTCGCTGTGGATTCCTTCCTCTGCTGCCATAGTCTCCTCCGGCTTTTCGTCTCTTGCCGCCGGCTCAGAGGGGTCGTGGACTGCACCGATGAGTCTTACGAAGGAATGATAATCGTAAGTATTATCTCGGATCACAACCTTCGCAGATCCAAGATTCTTCAGATCGGAATAAACCAGACGCTCCCCTGCGTATCCATAGGCAGAGAGGTCATCTTCCCGAAAACAAATGAGCGATCCAAGGCGCAGGGCATGGTCTAGTCCGTTGCTCCGGATCGTGATCGGAACTGTATTCATATACAGACCATTGTTTAACTTTGCAAATATATATGTATCCTCATCCTGACCTACACCTTCGTCATCAAAGGCCGTACCGTCACTGACAAACAGGCCAGCATAAGGCTCATATTCCATAAAATCATCGGTCATCAGGCTTCCTGTGGCCTGAAAATACCAGATACCGGTACCATCACCGGTATAAAACGGATATTCTCCCTGGATCCGTTCTTTCTTCGGGCCCAGATAGAGATTGTTGCCCCGGCGGTATACCGTGTCACCGGCCCGGAACTTCTCCAGGGTAACCGGATCCGGCTCTTTATCACCGTCGGCACCTTTCTGCAGGGTTTTAGCCAGATTGCGGTCACTTACCGCCACCACATCTGTCTGGATCATGCCCAGTACCTGCAGCCGGTATGCGTATGCAAAACACATAACCGATAAAAGAACTGCTATCGCTGCAATGATTCGTTTCAAGGCTCTGCTCCCCCTTACTTCATTTCATTGATTCTTGGAAGCAGCTCCGGTTTTGTAAACAGAAGCAGCCAGGTTCCGTTCGGAAGCCACAGCTTGTTGGTTCCAAGATTCACTGATCCTCCATTTTTGAAGGATGCTTTCACTTCTTTTTCATTGATGGATATCAAACGGGCTGAATCTTCACCGTACACATGCAGATTCAGCGTCTGTCCATACTGTACCACTGCAAATGACATGGCCGGCACTTCGATGGAATCATCCTCCCAGTCGATCTCAGCCGGCTCCAGAAAGATATAGGTTCCTTCCCCGTCAAAGAGAAAACCGCCTGCACCTTCCCGGACATCTTTTTGATCTTTAAGTACGACGGAACCGGTGCTGATATCTGCGGTGGAGAAAGTCTCCAGACGGTACATCGCGGCATTTCCCACATTCATCTGTACCCAGGCATAAGGCACCGGAAGAAGCATCTTATCGTCACTTCCCATATAGAGAGGTCTCGAACTGATGCTCTGGCCACCGGCGTTTTTCAGATATGTGGCATCATCGGTCCGCTGGAATTTGGTTCCTTCCGGATATTCCGTCTGAACCTCTCCCATATAGGTATACAATTTCTCCTCCGCCCGATACGCGCCTGCCTCCCGGTACATAATAAATACCAGGATAATAATCACAATAGGAATCAGAAACAGCAGCTTCTGAAGCTGAATTTTGCCTCCATAATTGATTCTCAACTTTCGATTTCTTTTTTCTTTCACTGCCTGTCACCTCCTGTTTCTGTTCCTTGTTTATAAAACAGCCGTTTTTTCTGGTTCTGTCTTTTCCGGCTTGTTCTCTTTCGCTTTGATCTGCTGTCGCCGTCTGTCTTTTCATCCGCTGTCTGATTGGGTTCATCCGTTCCATTTTCCGATGTTCCATCTTCTCCGGGTGCATCTTCTTCACGCGGAGGTTTCTCTTCTGCCACCGGCCGGTTCATCGCCCGATCCTTCGCAAGAAGATACATATCGCGAAGGGTAAAGTAAAGCGCATACAGAATGATGAAAACAATCAGAAGTCCCAGAATGATGAAAATCGGAAACTGAAAACGTGTCTCCAACAGATAGGAATGCAGCAGATTTTCTGCCATCATCGCTGCAAACAGCAATACACTGTTAAATAAATCGCGAAGCAGCATCTGCATCCGCTTCCAGGCCGTGAACTTTGCCGCCGACAACAGAAGCAGCATCGCCAGATGGCACAGCTGCATATCCACGACAAAGAGGGCACTGGTTGCCGTAAAAAGCAGCCAGAGCCAGGAAGCTGCCAGAAAACAGCACTGTGGCCTTGTCAGGTCAAAGAAAAAACGGTAGATCCACAGGTTTTTTCTCTGCCATCCAAAGTGCTTCGTGCCAAAAAGCAGCGCTATCTCCATCGCCAGCGCCACTATGATCGCTGCGATTAAAAATACACGGAACTGCAGAACTATCTGCATTGCATCATTTAACATACATATCCTCTTCTATCAAAAGTTCGAACTGATTCTGCCGGAATACATAATATCCTTCGATATCATCCAGACTCTCCATAATATCCTTCCCCACGATCTGTACACTGCCTTTTACTTTACCGATGGTGGGCATATAATCCTTCAGAATCAGAATGTTGTAGTCGCGGCTGACGATCCGGACCATAGACACATTTTCATAGGTCTTCATACCGCCGGACAGACTCAGCACACTGGCATGAATCGCCATTTCTTCTTTGTTTTCTTTATTTTCTTCCATGGAATTTACCTATCATATAGAATGCAGCCTCGTCCTCGTCATCGTAGACACCATTCAGGATATCTTCCACATCCTGAAGAACATCCTCGATGGCTACGAACTCACCCGGAATACCAGTGAAGTTCTCCGCTACGAACATCGGCTGGGGAAAGCAGTTTCTCAGCATTCTGGAACGATAGAAGATCTCCTTGTCCGCCTGGGACAGCTCTTCGATACCCAGAACTGCGATGATCTCCTCCAGTTCCTCATAACGTGCCAGATAACGGATGGACTCCTCCACCAGATGATAGTGGCGCTCGCCCACCTTCTCCGGATCAATGAGAGTTGATGTGGTTGCAAATACGTCAATGGCCGGATAGAGACCTTTCTCTGCCACCTTTCGTGACAGTACTACCTGTCCGTCCAGATGCTGCATGATGGTCTGTACCGCCTCGTCCGTCACATCATCCGCCGGGATATAGATCGCCTGGAAGGATGTGATGGAACCATGAGGAGTCGAGTTAATACGCTCCTCCACCTCGCTGACGTTCATCTCGATGGTTGCCGGATAACCGTTCTCGATGGGCATACGGTTCATCATGGCACTGATCTCCGAATAAGCCTGTACATAACGGTATATATTGTCGACAAACAGAAGCACATCCTGTTTCTTCTCATCCCGCAGATACTCAGCCAGTGTAAGACCACTGTAGATGGCATGGGAACGGGATGCGGAGTTGTCACCCATCTGTCCAAATACCATGGCCATCTTATCCAGAAGTCCTGCCTCTGTCATCTCGTCATACAGCTCACGGCCCTCACGGGAACGCTCACCGACACCGATAAAGACAGAGTTGGAACCCAGTCCCTGGTATACGTTATGGATCAGCTCTTTAATCAATACGGTTTTGCCGACACCGGCACCGCCCAGAAGACCCATCTTAAAGCCCTTTCTCATAGGTGCAAAGAAATCCAGCACCTTGATGCCGGTCCAGAGGATCTCTCCATTGGCATCGATCTGGGACAGGCTGGGGCTTGACTGGTATACATTCTTCTGACAGATACTGTCAAGAGGCTGCTCATCGATCATGCCGCCGTAGGGGTTAAATACACGTCCTAAGATCTGGTCGGAATACTCCATCGTCAGACCATGCTCTGCTTTTTCTACTTCCATGCCGCGCTTTAAGCCTTTTGTACTCTCAAAAGGAATCGCATTTACCACGCTTCCAGCCACGTCACAGACCTCAAAATGGCGTCTTTCCCCGTCTACTGTCGTGTAGAGCATATCACGCTCTGCCACGCCGGTGCCGTCCGTGAGAATCTCTACTCCCAGCTCCGACACGGAAATGATTTTTCCTATCATGACTCTCCTCCTACTTATACGCCCGGTTCTTGACGTAGTTATCTATGATTTTCTCGAATTCCTTGTTGTTCTTCTCACGGCGATCTGCCCGGACCTTCTCCTCCTCGATCTCATCGATCTTCTTTAAGGATTCCGTGGTTGTATTCTGACGCAGCACGTTTTCCGCTGCACGTCCGCTTACCACCGCCAGCATCACTTCGTAGTTTACATAAGATGCCGTCAGGTCTGCCAGCAGGTTACCTGCATCTTCTTCCATCGCAAAGTCATCGTAATATCCGTCTTCCTCACTGGTTTCAACCGGATAGATACGCTCCGTTTTAAAATAAATCGTCGTCGTATTCACATATTCATTGTATATGATGTTGATCTCCGAACATTTTCGTCCCCGGATCCCCTCGCCCAGAAGTTCCTTCAATTCATCAAACCGATACTCCAATTCCGCGCAGGTAGAGGAAAACAGGATATTTTCCTTATCCCGGCAGTGAAGCTTGCGTCCGATCAGAATCTTCTTGTTCTCATGATCCTTGGAAATCTTTTCATTGACCAGCGAGTTGTAGTTGTTGCAGAAGCCAAAATCACTGCCCAGATAGATATTCCAGACCGGGGCAGAGGGATCCGGCTGCAGCAACTTCTTGTCCAGAATCAGGTTCCGGTTATAGAGGATGGAAGCCATCATCTGCTGAAGCTGCTTCTGCATCATACGGTATTTGTCTGCCTTGCGCTTTGCGTTGTCCACGCGGATCAGTGCATGGAAATTCATAACTTTTACGATATTTCTTATGCTCATATCAGCCTCCCAGGATCTGACTGAATTTCGTGAGGAACTCTTCCGGCGCCTGGGGTGCAAATTTCTGCTGGTTCAATCCTTTCAGAATCTCTGCGCCTCGTTTCAGACGGTCGCGCATCTCCTGACTCATCTCATCCATATTCGCCATCTCATAGACCTCACGGGTCTCCAGATAACTTAAAAGTTCCCGGCGCACTCTGGCACCCAGCTTTTTAACCGGTGCATCCTGAACTGCTCCGCCCAGACGTGATACGGAAAGTCCGTACTGGATCGCCGGTTTCTGTCCTTTATCGAAATTCTTTCTGGACAGAACGATCTGACCGTCTGTGATGGAGATAATATTCGTCGGGATATATCCGGTGATATCTCCGCCCTTGGTCTCAACAATGGGAAGAATGGTGATGGAACCGCCGGTTCTGTGCTGGCATCCTCGCTCCAGAAGTCTGGAATGGATGTAGAAAACATCCGGCGGATATGCCTCACGGCCCGGAACCATACCGGCAAGCAGGGAGATCTCGCGGTGTACCGTTGCATGACGCTTCAGGTCATCGATCACCAGAAGGACATCCCGGCCCTCCATCATATAATTCTCAGCGATGGTAGCTGCCACATAAGGTGTCAGGAACAGCACCGGTGGCATCTCATCATTGAAAGCTGCCATGATGATGGTATGTTCCATGGCTCCGCGGGCCATCAGGTTCTGGTATACTTCTTTCACATTTTTCTTGGTCTTGCCGATGGCCACGTAGATACAGAGGACATTCTTGCCCTTCTGGTTCACGATGGCATCCAGTGCGATCTGGGTCTTGCCGGTCTTTTTGTCTCCGATGATCAGCTGTCTCTGTCCTTTACCGATGGGATAGCACAGGTCGATGCCAGCGATACCGGTCAGAAGCGGACGTTTTACAGTACCGCGCTCCATGATCGGAATCGGTTTTTTCTCGATCTCGATGGGAGCTGCATCTTCAAACACAGCATCCTGCAGACATTCTGTACCAAATATATCGATGATATGTCCAACGGAGGACGGTGAATACATCGCCTTGAATTCTTCTCCGGTGGCTGTCACCACATCTCCCACATAGATCGGTGCCCCGCGGCGTACCACGGAGATCTTCACACTACCGCGTCCGATGGAATTAACATATCCCTCGGAATGTCCGCCGATGATGACACGCTCCATAAAAGCCACATCTTCCAGTCCGTCTGCTTCCAGAATATACTCTTTTACAGTCGTGATACGGCCCGCGCTGTACACGTTGCCGCCGTTCTGGATCGCGGCGATCTTTTTACCTATCATTTCTTCCATATAATTTGCCATAATGTTATCTTATGCCCTCCTATAGGCTGTAATCGTACATCTTACCGGACTGCAGGACGCGCACGCCCTCGCAGATATTCTCTTCTTCATAAACCGCATAAGCACCCTGGGGAGCTTCTGCTGCATTGGCCATATAAAGCACGGGTTCCGGATTGTTCAGGAAACTCTCACCGCGGATCCACTCCCGGAATGCGATGATATCCATCCCTTTTCCCTGATCTAAGAACTTCTGAAGCACGGTCTGTTCCCGCACATCCAGAACCGAACGGAGCACTTCCTCCTGATCCGATGGTTTCAGGCCGGTCAGTGTAAATACGATATTAAAGGTAAGCTTATCGTTCAGCTGCTTTAATAAGGTGCTGTATGCCGCCATCTCCGGATCCGGGGCAGCCGCCTGTGCCACTGCCTTAAGAACAGCCTCTGTATCCGGACAGAAATTGTGGCGGATACTGCGGTAGTTCTTGGCAAAATCCCGGCTTCTCAAGGGAGCCGCCGGAATATCCGACATGGACGCGGCCGCCTTCACCGAAGGCGCTGCCGCCTCCTGTTTCGGTTCATCGTCCGTTTTCCGGAGAATGTTGCGGTTGAATTTGTCGTACTCATCCTGAACTTTCTTCAGTTTTTTCGCTTTTTCTTCATAAAGTTCATCAAATACTTCCATTTCTTTCAGAAATGTCTTCCGCACCTGTCCCGACACATCCTCTGCGGTGGTGTTAATCAGAAAGAAGAAGAGGAGGATCACTGCCAGCATAATCAAAAATACGGCACCAAATACCAATATATATTGCATGGTCTCCTCCGATCCTTTACATCGTCAGCGGGTTAAAGAATAAAAGCAGAAATACAAAACCGAATAAAAGCAGTGTCAGTACCGTCAGTACAACTGCCACGATCATAATGCCCTGGACAACGTCGCTCTTGGTCTCCGGGTTTCTGCCAATTGCCTCAGCTGCCTTAGAACCCATGATTCCAAGGCCAATGCCGATACCTAAGAATGCCAGGCCCAGCATCCAGCCGATTGATGAAAGCGTAGCCGCTAAAATAGTCTCCATCTTTTTTTCCTCTTTTCTTCTTTTTTATGTATTATTCTACCGGTGAACCTTCGTCTCCGGCTTCCTCTGCCTGTCCCTCTGCTCCGTCATTCGAACTGTCGTCGGAGCTGTCATCCGAAGTTCCTTCTGACCGGCTGCTTTCGCTCTGGCTGGAACCGGAAGAATCACTGCTCTCCTCACGTTTCTCTGTATGTGCCGGTGCATGCTGAACTGTACTGCTTCCGCTACCGGTCGTATCACTGCCAGTGCTTCCACCCGCACTGCTTCCGCCAGTGCTTCCACCCGCACTGCTTCCGCCGGTACTGCCACCTGCATTGCTTCCGCCGGTGCTTCCACCCGCACTGCTTCCGCCGGTGCTGCCACCTGCACTGCTTCCGCCGGTGCTGCCACCTGCACTGCTTCCGCCTCCTGAGCTGCTTTTACCGGATGAATCATCATCTTCAAAGAAGGAGTCCAGATCCAGTACTGCAGTCGTCGATTTCAGAGTCGTCCAGCTGGTACCATTGTCCGATACCTGGAAGTTAAGACGTATCTTCTTCGTGGTCGAATCCAGCCCAACCGTACTGATCGTTCCTGCATAGCCTTCCTTCGCATCGTCCACACTGAATATATCTTCCATATCGGTATGGTTGTGAATCACTACGCGGGTGAAGGATGTCACATAATCTTCATCCAACTGAACACTATAGCAGACATCATCCGAATTGACCTGTGTAATATAGAAAGAAATACTCACATCTTCGGTAGTTGCTCGAACCACATCCATCGATCGAAATTCTCCGTCCTCTTCCTCATCATAGTAACCAATGGTTACGGTATATCTTTTTCCAGCCGTCAGCTGATCAAAGGTTACTTCCTCATCATCTGGGCCAACTCTCTTAATAATCTCTTTTCCCGAACCGCTGCTTGGCTTTACTCGGACTTCGATCTCACCGTAATTGCCGAATGTATCGTTGATGCGGAAGTGTACAACCAGCTTATTGGAGCTTTTATCGATGCTCTTGATATACATGCCCATTCGTCCGGTGATGTTCTGACTCTGATTGCTTCCGTTGATGGAACCGCCGTTTCCTCCGGCTCCGCCTGCTCCACCGGCTCCGCCGTCTCCGCCGCTTCCGCCGTCTCCGCCGTTTCCACCGCTTCCGCCGCTTCCGCCGCTTCCGCCTGCGCCTCCGTATCCGCCGATACCACCCTGGCCGCCGGCTCCGCCGATACCACCGGTACCGCCACGGCCACCGATTCCTCCGGCTCCGCCTTTACCACCTGCACCGCCGTTTCCTCCACGGATGGTGTAAGCATACTTCTTGCGTCCCAGATTAAAGGGATCCTCCACTACGTTCAATGCTGACATAACCGACTGCAGATCCACCACATTTTCACCTAAAGCCAAGGTTTCCTCTGCTATGTTGTACTGAAAATCACCTTCATTCAGAATCATTTCGTCCATCGATGTGACATTCATGACATCATTCATCATATGGGCATTGCCGGCTTTATCTGCAATGATGTACAGGAAGCCATCCGCCGTCACTTTTCCGCTGGCATCATGGATGTCATCCCCAACCAGAACATATTTCCGGTCGGAAAGCTTGATAAAACCACTCTCCGTCAGGGGAATTTCTTCAAAATTTGATAACTTAACAACCGTTCCGTCTTCCTTGAACTGCCAGCCGCCGCCGAACACTTTCAGCGAACCGCTTTGGGGCTCATAAGCGACTGTCTTCTTTCCAAGGTCGTACTTTTCTCCTCCGTCTACCTTCAGGTTCCAGTTTCCATTCAGTTCCCGGTGAACTTCACCGTTCCCTTCCAGATTGATCCGGCTGTAGGCATTGTCGTAAACCAGGGAACCTATCTCCATGGCATACTGATCGCTGACGGTGCCGGCAGCGCGGACTACCGCACCGCCCATGCCGCCCATACCAGCAAGCACAACGCCACTGAAGATTCCAAAGGATTTCTTCACTTTGCTGCTTAATTTTCGTGCCACTGTTTTCTACCTCCTGGTTTGATTAATACGGGATCGCATCCGAGTATGTCTTGATCAGTTTGTTGTCATCTGTAAACAGCTGTATCGTGATTCCCCAAAGTTTTCCATCTTTCTTAAGTCCGGTCGGAATCGTGATCAGGTCGAACTGTCCGGATTGTCCGCTGTTGTATGTGGTAAACAGTGACTTCGTGCCTTCTCTTCTAAGCTCACCGGAGATCTGACTCTCCTGAACATCACTGCTGGACCACGGCATCAAGGAATACTCGATTTTCGCTACCTTCTCCAGACCGTAGCTCTTTGCCAGAGACAGAGTCAGGTTTCCGCCATCTAAGGAGATGTTCTCCTGTCCCAGGGAACCGCCCCAGGACTCCAGCCCCTTCTGTGTGCTGCTGGTTATGAGATACTTCTGTTGATCTGTTACTGACATCTTTTCAAACTCTATCTTTGTCAGAGCTGTCTTTTCACCTTCGTTTTTCTGGTCTACTGCCGCAAAGATGCCGACTTCCCATCCTTTATTCAACTCCTCTGCTGTTGATACAATCTGAGTTGCGGAACTATTGTTAACCGGATAATTCGCCTTATATGTCCACCCATTATTCTTTCCTGCTTCGCGGTACGCAATCAGATATTCAGCATTGGCTGCTTTATCGGATACAACCACCCGGTTCGGGTCGGAGAGACTCACGTCGGCCCAGAGTGTATTGCCGTTGGTGATACGGAAAGATACGTTGCCAGTCGGTTTACGCAGCTCCGGCCAGTTGATCTGAATGTACTCCTGTTCTTTCGCAACCGAATTGCCACTTCCGTCTACTGCATCCACAACCAGAACATAATCGTATCCCGGTGTCATAAGAGTGCTTCCCGGTTCCAGATTCAGTTCCTCTGTCATATCACCTCTGAGACTCCAGGTAATTGCTCCCTTCTTCCAGGTCTTTGACTGGTCATCATAGGTATATCCAAGAAGCTTGCTCATAACATCTTCGTGGTCTGCTACCTCTTCGTATTGAGTATAGGCCGGATTTTTTCCCTCACCCAGCGGATACCGACGCAGGGTATATCTAAGATTATATCCATTGACACGATCCAGTTTGTAGCGGACAGTTACATTCTTCTTCTGATAAGTCTCATAGTTGATAATATCGGCCTCTCCACCTGAGATGGTGATGTTGTCAATGGTTTTGAACATGTAGTTAGCGCGCTTATTTACTGTCTGTCCAAGCATCACCGTCGGTGTATCCTGTCCCTCTGACCAGGTATAACATACCAGCATATAATTTGCAGCCTTATGCAGAAGTCCGTCTTTTATATACAGCTCCGGCATCTTGGTTTCATCCAGTTTATAGTAACTTTGCTCCTTCGTGATCGGAAGCGCACGTGCCCATACCGGTTCCTTATGATCGACCGGTGTATCGATCGTATCGCCCTCGTTCATCTCATACAGCTTCAACCAGATGTATTTTGTCGTTCCGTCTGCTGTTACCGCAGTATCATTGTTATTTGTACCAAGAGGAGTTCCAGCCGCTGGCGGAGTAATCAACGCATAGCTTCCGGTGGTAAGTTCGATGTTAGCCGCTGTAATCCCCGGACTGATCGTCATATAGGTGATGGAAGGCTGCAGAGTACCAACCGTAATGGTGGGACCAACCGTTCCGTCCGGTCCGGTCATCTTAACAGGTACCCATGAATCACTGGATACAAGCTTACAGAATGCCATATTATAGCCGGTTCCGCTCTTCTGATCCTCTGTCTCCAGCCACTCCGCACCGGTTTTTCCGTAATACAGGTTCATGGTGTGCCAGAGGTCATTAGAAGAACTATAGCTTAGTCTCTGGCTCTGCAGACGCAGTTTTCGATCTGCTTTCGGATCCGTTGTCTCCGTATTATTCTCCTCCACCTTGTATTCACCCTGAGTCAGGTAAGGATTATTCATGACCTTATACTCGTACTTCTCTCCCTGGGTGCTGGAACTATAGTAATAGCTGTTCATAAAGTTGCTGCCATCTATTATCTTTGCTGCATAAACTTTATTCGTATCAAAGCTGTCCGGAAGTCCATACCTGCCATCTGCA
>OLTD01000489.1_pt1 | contig 17646 bp, 16 predicted proteins | sample 1643231 | NCBI WGS metagenome assembly OLTD01 (sample SAMEA3136647, study PRJEB25190) | human gut metagenome | biome: human gut; feature: human-associated habitat; material: faeces | place: Austria | collected 2013
TGTGGGGCAGCGCCCCACTAAGAGGGGGAAAGATAAAAAAACCCACGTAAATGGGTAGGCCACAAATCTGATTAACCATTCAATTTGGTCAATACCATGTAGGTTGCTGACACTTCGCAGTGGGTCATAATACACCTTAATACACCGGTCGATGTCGATCCGGGTTCATCCCCACTTGCGTAGGGAAAACGTTTATCTGGTGCACTACACTGTTTTATCCCTGCTTGCGCGGGGAAAACGGTTCTCCAATACACTACATGGGTTCATCCCCGCTTGCGCGGGGAAAACGTGGCCTGCCCACTTACGTGGGAGGGTTCTAAACCCTGGGGGTTTAAAACGCTAGTAAGTGTATCTAGTTTTTGGTTGGTGGTCAAGGCGTTTTCGGAGTGTTTTGGGTGGTGGGTGGTTCGCGGTTTTTAGCGGCGTAGCCGGTAAAAATGCTAGCGAACCAAAAAGCAGTCTGCGCGTTAGCGCAGTCCATAGGGAGGTGAGCCCTTCCGAAAACTGGTTTTCCACAAGTTCACAGAATCCACAGGCCCCACTATGGCTAGTAAAACTCTGGTATATAGTTCTGGCAGCACCCACTTTCTCTTACTGTCATATGGCAAAAGTGGGTGCTGAGCGTACCTAAAGTACCCACCTAGCGTACCTAAAGTACCCACCCCCTTCCAAAAATCGGTTCCCTCGTTGCCAGAGTTTTCCACAGGTGAAACCGCGTGAAATCAACGAAAAGTAGGGGGCGTACCTAAAGTACCCACCCCAATTTTTCGGGTAACCGAAAACGTACCTAAAGTACCCACCCTGACGGCGTTTTTAACGGTTTTTGACCACAACCCACCTAAAAGTGTCGTAATCACATTTCACCTAAAATGTCAATAGTTTAGGGTGAAAAAGGTTCCCTGAAATTTTTGTTGGGTCAAAAGTCTCGCACCCTAACTGTCGTGGTGATAAGCTCAGTTTTGTAAGTAATAAGTGGTGCGCACAAAAAGCGCGCCGCCCTGGAGCGAGCAACTCCAAAAGCGGCGCTTGCGTACCTAACCCTGAACATTGGAAGGGGGCCGGTAGCCATGGCTATCATACCCGCTAATGACCCTACTGGCGACGATGCTGGCAAAGATTTAGTTAAACCCCTGCTAGCAAGTATTGCCGCCCTTAAGAGCGCTAAAAAGTCTGCCGCTTGGGTAGATGAGATGATGGCGCTACGCGAGGACGCCGAAGAGACAGGCTCTATCGGGTTTTGCTCGCGTATTTTTGTTCAGTTGTATTTGCCATATCGTGACCCTGGAACTAATGGGGCGATTACCTGGGTCCGTCAAAACGGACCCATGCGCCTACAACTGAACCCACTGCTGGATATTGATGACGAGGGTCAGCCGGTTCCTGCTTTTCCCTATGGGAAGTATCCAAGGCTGATTTTGCCGTGGCTTTCCACCCAAGTTGTGCTGCGCGAGGCTGATTTGGAGTCTGATGGCTCACTCACGGTTGAGCTGGGCGATTCCATGCGCGACTTTTTAAAACTGCTTAACCTGCCCTACGGTGGCCGTCAGGCTAGGCTGATGCGTGAGCAGGCCAGGCGCCTGTTTGGTGCTGACATTCTCTTTAGTGAGGATCGGGGTAGGAGCCTGCTGGGTGATAGGCGTCAGCGTATGTATAGGATGCCGGTATCACAATCCTATGAATTATGGTGGGATTATGACGAAACCGAAGGTCAGCAGGCGCTTTGGGGCAACAACGTCCGCTTATCGAACGCATTTGTGCAATCAATTCTTAGCGCGAAAATCCCTACCGATATGCGCGCCCTAAAACTCTTGTCTGAGAAGGGCGGCCCGCTTGCCATGGATATCTATATGTGGTTGAGCTACCGTCTTTTCGTGGCCCGGCGGCCAACCCTGGTGCCCTGGGAAGCGCTCCAAGCCCAGTTCGGCAGCCAGACGGTCAGCAAACGCAAATTCAAGCAATCGTTTACGTCTAAGCTCATTCTTATTTCGTTGGTGTACCCTGAAGCCGTATTTAAAGAGGTTGATAAGGGTTTGATGCTTTACCCCTCACCCTCGCCGCTAGGACGTAAGCGCCTGCCGCGTCCTGAGAAGGCCGCAGCTAAATGGATGGGTAAAAAGTAAACACCTAAAAACCACTTCTCCCCAACCCTTCCCTACACCTACCGCATAAACAAACGCGCCTCAAAACAAACAGGGGGGAAACCATGTTGGAATTTGATTGGCAGTTCTGGGCTCGCCACCTGCCCGGCTTAAACCCATCTGAAGGCCTGGTGGTGCGTGAGATCGCGTTTCTAGCCGACTGGCGCGGTGTTGCGCTAGCCTCGAATGAATATTTAAAACACTCTACAGGCTTAAGCCTAAGCAGTGTCACGCGCGCGAAAAAAGGGCTGGAAACCAAAGAAGTTTTAAAGGTTATCCCACGCTACTTCCCTAGTGGCCGCCAAAGCATTAGCCGCTTTGAGCTAGCGCTTAAAGCTATGCAGGAATCCCGACCGGTTCAATCAACCATACCCCTGCCAGGGCTGGAAGCAGATTTACCTGAGCCTGACCCTAAAAACAGGTTAGGTCAGCTCATCTACCAAGCCGCTAAATCTGGGTGGGATAAAGAATATAGCGAGCCTTTAGCTAACTACCTGGAAAAAAACCTTAACCGACTGCTCAAAACAGTCAGGCAAAACCTAATCCTGGGTATGACTATCCAGGAAGCAAAAATTGAAACTTTAGGTTGGGCCTGGCAGGCCATACGCCTTAACACACACGCGATTCTACAAGCCTATAACTCCTGGGCGCTGCTGGCAGTCATAGTTTCGCGTATGGCCCGTGAGGCCAGCGCTAAGCAAGAAATCGCTCTTGAAACCCTCCAACTTGAAGGTAAAAAACCACTAGGGTCTATAAATCAAAAGGTCAACCTGCCTGGGGCTGACCTAGACACACTAGAAACACTTTACGGCCTGCTGATCCGCGATCTGGTCAAGTATGGGGTGGAAGAAACACTTGCCTGGGCTTGCACCCTGCGGCTAGCCGACCTAGCCGTTTGTGGTGATGACATGTCACGCCGTCATACCCTGGCCGCTAGAGACCCGAAGCTTTCAGCCCTCGGTCTTAGTTCTAAAGGGGCCCGTAAATGGATGACGTTAGTCAGTGGCAGCAGGCAGAACCCCGAGCCTTTTTCTAGCTTGTCTGGGGAAAAGTATGAGAAACTTTTGAACGAGGTTATCGGGGGAATTAAAATCTAGGACTAAAGGGGGGGTGGTCAATCTGACCACCCCACTTTAGTGTGTGCTAAGTCACTTATGGGTTTGGTGGGAGACCTTTTTTAAGCATTTCAGTGGGGATAGATGTTTGAAACTGAGCCCAAAGCCACTTAGTGATAGCTTCAATGTCAGGGTTTTGGTCTAGCTCTAGCTCAGGGGTTACAGCGCTGATACTGACGCTGTAGCTAATTTTGAAATGATGCTTTGGTGTACGCAAGTTGCGCGATAGGTTTTCTACCTCTTTACAAGCATCTTTATAAGTAAATTCTTGCGCTAAAAGATCGTCGCCGGTTCGGGTTTTGCGCCAAATGGTGTAGGTGTGACGCACCAACAGGGTCATTTCGTCGTCATCGTTCAATTTTTAGCCTCTAGGGTTCGTGGGCAGGGATGCGGGCCGCCCTTCATGGATTAGACGCTAGCTAAGGGATTTTTGAGCGCAAAAATCTCTTAAAGGGCATGAGCACCAACCAGATCAACCCGTGGCTTACAGCCCAGCCTGTGGCGACCCCTAAAGAGGCTCCCTTACAGGTTGACTCCGCCCCGGTATGGTCGCCTGGTGGCATCGACCTTGAGCAGATGCCACTAGAAGTTAAATCAGGCCTGGTTAAAGGCTCTGACCTGGTGTTGGTTGGGGCTCATGGGGGCGCTGGCACTTCTACCTGGGCACAACTAATGAAAACTGAAGAACTTAACTGTTTTCCTGGTGAGCCTGTCCCGGTGGTGATTGTGGCTAGGTGGAACGCCAGTGGCATTAAGGCGGCCCACGCGGCGGCTTTACAGTGGGCTAGTGGCCTGGCTGGCGCCAGCGTTTTACGCGGGGTGCTCTGGGTGCCCGACAGCGGTGGGAAGCGACCTAAAAAGGTTAACGAGCTTTTCCTCTCTGCCTGCGGCGCTTTCCCTGCCAGCCTTTGCGCCCCCTGGGTGGAAGTTTGGCGTAGCGACCCGTTAGCCCCTGATCGAGGGGCTCAACGTTTAGCTAGAAAAGCTCTCGCTCTTTTTTCTCTCTCTAAAAAACCATAGGAAGGAACAAAATGTTCAATTTTATTAACTCTGCCCTGATTGGGATGGAGGGCCTGCCCAGCCCCAAGCCTGCGCTTCCTGCCGCCGCTAACGGCCCTATCACCACGTTCTTGAACTGGGCTATGGGTTTTGGGGCCGTGGCCGTGCTTGGTGGCTTAATCATTGGCGGCGTGATGATCGCGATTGGTCAGCGTCGTGGTGAGCCCAGCGAAAAACTTGCCTATGTTGCATGGCCGATCGTTGGCGGCATCATCATCTTGTCTGCTGCCGGTATCGTCAAAGCACTTTTCAACTGGTGATAGATCATGGAAGCACAAAAAAAGCTACGTTTAGCCTTTACCAGCTCTCTGGTTGTAATTCTCGTACTGGTTGGCGCCCTGGTTTGGGCGCTAACCGGTGAGGAAACAAAAGAGCAACCCGCTGCTGTCTCTACCAGGACCAGCCGTGTTGATTTGAGTGAGCCTCGTCCCGGCAATACTGTCCCTGCTACTAGTCAGGCTTCTATCAACCCTACTGGGAAAGTTAACACCTGGGGTTCGGTATGTGGCCTGGCTGGGGTGGAGCTGAAACCCACAAACCAGGTGAACTTACCCGCCATGCGCACCAAAGCGTTTGTTGATAGCACCTACTACTACTACAACAATCTGGTTGGCCCTGACCGCCGTATTGACGGTGACGCTCCCACCTGCTACGCCCACAGCAGTGAAGGCGCTATCCTAGCTGCCGCTAACTTACAGGTAATGCTTGGGGCTGGTAAAAAACAGGTTGAGCTGATCAAAACTCTCACCTATGAAAACGACGCTCAACAAGCAGCCTTGAAGCAGATCCAAGAAAGCGGAGATTCTGCGACTGCTGTTTCAATTAAAATTGTTGGTTACAGCATCGAGGTTATTGACGAAAACAATGTAACTGTGAACCTGGCTTTCACTAGATCAAATAAACCAGGTAATCTTTACAAGAACACTTTTAAAATGACCTGGAGTAAAGGTGACTGGAAAGCTGTGATTCCAGCAGACGGTAAGTCTGAAGTTGAAGAAATTTCTTCTATCACAGATGCTGGCATGGTTTCATGGATTCTTTAATGGTCATTGTACCTTTAGAAGACTGTCATTGGTATGACTTTGTTTGTGATGGTAAGGAATCATTAATCCAGAGTGTATACAAAAATGTTACTTCGGCGCTGGCGGATACGTTAACCACGTTGGGGACTTTCTGGGTGAAAGTCCCCACCCCTGACGTAACCGGTAAAGGGTCAGTTGTTTACTGGATGCACACCACGCTAGGGCCCGTAGCCGCTATGGTGGCTGTAGGCTGCCTGATCGGCGCTGCTATCCAGCTAGCCTTGGCCCGTGACGGAGCCGAAAAAGCCCACGAACTGGTGATGGGGATCGGGAAAATGATCGCCGTATCATTTCTTTTCATCCCTTTCGCTGGTTTGGCAAACACTATCAGCGACTCGCTAAGCACTTGGATCATTGACCAAGCCAAAAATGCGGCTAACGTTAATTTTGGGACAACAATCCTAGAATTAACCTTATTTAGCAAGGTAAATAGGTTTTTGGTTATGGTCATTAGCTTTATCGGCATAATAGCGAACCTGATACAAATCGGGTTCATGTATGTGCGCTCAGCCATGCTGATTTTTATCTGCGCGATAGTCCCAATCATTGGCTCTACCATGACCACCAGAACCGGTATGAATTGGTGGAGAAAATTGTTTGGGTGGTGGATGGCATTCTTATTGTACAAACCTATGGCCTCAATTATCTATGCAGTAGCCATAAAAGCTATGGGTAATAAACCGTTGCACGATAACATAAGTACCTTAGGCCAATTAATAATGGGTGTCATGTTATTGGTTTTCGCTACATTTTCTTTACCGGCCCTAATCACTTTCCTGGCGCCAGCCGTTGAAGGGGCCGCCCCGCTATCTAACGGCGGCGGTGGCAGGAAAGCTAGCGGTGGTGGGCAGCAGCCCACTGGCGCAGTGCAGGTTAACTCTGGCCCTTCAGGTGCTAGCGGCCCTAGTGGCCCAAGCGGCGCAAACGGCTCTAACGGCGCTAGTGGCGGTGGTAGCCCAAGCGGGGCGGCTGGTGTGGCCGGCTCTGGAGGCTCTGGAGGGGCAAGCGGTTCTAGTGGCTCTAACAGCGCTCCAAGTGGCGGCGGCCCTAGTGGCCCAAGCGGCTCTGGTGGTTCTGGCGGGGCTGGGCCTGCACCTACCAGCCCCGTACCTAGCGGCGGTGGGGCTATGCCCATGCCCGCCGGTGGTGCGCCCATGCCTGGCCCAGCTGCCGCTGGGGGTGGCGCTGCTGCCGGTGGTGGGGCCGCTGCTGGGGGTGGCGCGGCGGCTGGCGGCGCAGCAGCAGCACCCCCTGTCGCAGCAGCCGTTGTTGCAACGCAGGGAGCCAAACAGGTTTTCCAAGCCCCCAACCGGGCAATCAACGAAGTTACAAAGTAGGGAAACTAACTCGTGGATGTTCGCACTTATGGCGGCTGGCGCCGCCCGGTAAGCTACGGCTTTTTAAACCTGACCCTTACCCAAAGCCTCGGCTCACTAGTTGGGGTGGGTATCGTTTTCATCCTCGGCCTGAGCAAGGGAATGCTATGGGCTTGTGGGGGAGCCATCCTACTGGTGGGGTGGGGTTGGGTGATCACCACCAAGGACAAACACCAGGTAAACCTGATAGATCGAGCGGAAGAAAAAATTGTGTTCGGCCTAAACAAAGCTAAAGGTAATACTATTTTTCGTGGTGGCGCGCTAGCACCCACTAAAAAAGCCTCTCAACGTTTGGTTCTGCCCGGAGTCCTAAGCGGCTGTAAAGTCAATGAGTATGTTGATTCTTGGAATCGCCCTTTCGCGCTTGTTGAACACGCAAACGGTACCGGGGCTGTAGCGATGCGCCTAACCCCTGCTGGTTCTAACTTGGTTGATCAAGAAACGGTTGACAACCAGGTTGCCTACTGGGGTCAATGGCTAGGTGATTTAAGTAACGAATCTGGTATCGTGGGCGCCTCAATCACGGTTGAGACCCTGCCTGATCCGGGTGGGCGTTTAAACCGTGAGGTAACTTCACGGCGGGCAGCTAACTGCCCGCAAGTAGCTGGTGAGGTTATCGAGGGTGTGTTAGATGAATCAACCGGGTCTAACCAGGTGCGCGTGTGGGTAACCTTAACGTTTAACCTGGCTGCTTTGGGTGGCCGTAAAGACAAAGAGATTGCTGGCCGTGAGATTGCTTCGCGTTTACCTGGCCTGACCCAAGGTCTGGTGGCCGCTGGTGGTGGGGCTACCCACCTGGTAACTGTTAACGAACTAGCGCGTTTAGTGCGTAGCGCCTATGACCCTGATAGTGAAGAACTTTTCGATCAAGCACTAGCTGCCGGGCAAACTATTAACCTGGACTGGTCTCAAAGCGGCCCGGTGTTCGCGCAAGCTGATTTTTCTTCTTACCGTCATGATGGTGCGGTTAGCAGGGTTTGGACTATGACTTGCCCACCACGCGGCGCGGTTCAGTCAGCTGTTCTTTCACGCTTGCTTGAACCTAACCGTGATGTACAGCGTAAACGGGTAACGATTCTTTACCAGCCAATGGACGCGGCTAAAGCTCCTAGTGTGGTTGAGAGGGATCTTAACCATGCTAGGGCTAATGCTGCTGGTGCTCGTCCTAGTGCTCGTAGTATTAGCGAGTTAGCTGCTGCTAGTGAAGTGGCTAGCGAGGAAGCTAGTGGTGCTGGTTTGGTTGATTTCGCGATGATTATCACGGCTACAACCACCCCTGATCACCTTGAAGATACCTCTGTGACAGTAAACGCTTTATCTGCTGCTAGTCGTTTACTGATTCGTCCTGCTTATGGGGCTCAAGACAGTGGTTTTGCTTTAGGTTTGCCCCTGGGTCTTCACCCTGTAAACGCCAGTGTTAAGGCCATGCCATGAGTTTAATTGATCTTTTAATTACTAGTGGTAGTAGGGGTATTGATAAGCCAGGGTTTGGGCGGGCCGCTACCATGCCCAGGCTTTTGCCTTGGCGTTCAACCTCTAGACAGGTCTGCGGCCTATACCCACTAGGCTCTAGCGATAATGTCCCTCTAGTAGGCGTACCCCTAGGGCGCGTCCTTGGAGGATCAGGAACAGTTTGCGCTGACCCGATCAGCTGGTTTGAAAAAGGCCTTATCAGTGCCCCCTCAGCCATGGTTTTAGGGCTTAACGGGCTCGGTAAATCTTCTCTGGTACGCCGTATTGTTACCGGTAGTGCCTATATGGGTGTGCACTCGATGGTTCTAGGGGACATCAAACCAGACTATGTTGATCTGATTACTGCTCTCGGTGGCCAGATTATCCGTATCGGTCACGGCTATAGCGGTATCAACCCGCTAGACGCGGGAAACGTGGAACAGGCCGCTAAATTACTTGAAAATCACCCTCAAGAACGCTCTGCTCTGCTGGCTGCGGCTCACGAGCGTAAAAAAACCATGGTGCTGTCCCTGATCCAGATTATTCGTGGGTCTTCACCTAGCGACCGTGAAGAAAACGTGATTGAAGCGGCCCTTAGTGTTCTTGAAAACACGCACGCCAACCCGGTACTAGCCGACCTGTTACAGGTGGTGCGTGACGCACCCGAACCTGTGCGTATGGCCGCCCTGGATAGGGGGTCACTAGAGCGTTACAAGCAAGTCACTGAAGAACTTGAAGCTTCACTTATGGCTCTGCTTAACGGGCGGCTGGGCGGTATTTTCGCTTCTGCTACCACTACCCCCATGATGATGGACCGCTCGGTTGTTTTCGATGTTCACGACATGCTGCATGAACATTCTGATCTGCAAGCTGCGGTGCTTTTAGCTAGCTGGTCTTATGGGTTTGCTACGGTTGAAATCTCTCAAACTCTAGCTGACGCTGGGGTAGCCCCCCGTCATCATTACATGATTGTGATGGATGAGCTTTGGCGTATTTTACGTGCAAGTTCAGGCATGGTTGAGCGGATCGACTCTCTAACTCGTCTTAACCGTACTGTCGGGGTGGGGCAAATGATGCTTACCCACTCTATGGCTGATTTCCAGGCTTTAAGCGAAGAAGACCGGCTTAAAGCCCAAGGTTTTGTTGAACGATCCAAGATGTTGTTCCTTGGAGGGTTGCCAGGTAAAGAACTAGATTTGTTACGTCAAATCATGGGGTTTAGCCAGGCTGAAGAATTTCTGCTGAACTCTTGGAACGCTCCGGGCACATACGACCCCTTGTCAGGTAAACCGGCAGCCCCTGCTGGTAGAGGCAAATTTTTGGTTAAAACCTCTTCAGCCCCGGGTATCCCCTTCCAGGTGCAATTCAGCCCCGCCGAAAAAGCCCTAAACGACACTAACCAGCGCTGGAATAGGGAGGATGTGTAAAAAATGGAGGATAAAGGAACCCTATGGGCGGTGGCTCTAAGCGTTATCGGCCTTGACTCCCTATTTGTAGCTAGCCTGGTGCAAGGCTCGCTGCCTTTAAACCCTGTAGTTGCCTTGGTTGCTGTGATCATGGGGCGCAATCAGGTAGGGCTGGTGTTTTGGCTAGTACTTATCGGCCTGGCTGGCGCGCAATTGCTCATAGTTTTTCTGCTTTTACGCACTCGCGCCCCCAAAGTGCGTGGAGATAAGGCAGCTAGGCACACTGGCTCGGCTGCTAACTCGCAGGCTCTCTCATTTAAAGCGGTATCTGACAAGGCCAAACGCCTGCAGGTTCAAGGCGACGCTGTTGGTTTGCCTATCGGTAAAGCCGTCAGGGGTGGGCGCAACCTGTACTCCTCATTTGAGGATTGTTGCGTGGTTTTTGCTGGTCCGCGTACAGGTAAAACTACTGCTTGGTGCGTGCCAAGAATTTTGCTGGCTGTCGGCGCTGTGGTGGCCACCAGCAACAAACGTGACCTGGTTGATAGCACGCTTGGCAAACGCAAAATTCCTTCCAATTACTGGGTTTTTGACCCCCAACAGATCGCGGAAAGCCCACAAGACTTCTATTGGAATCCGCTGACCTATGTTACTGACGCGGTTAGTGCCAGGTCTTTAGCGGATATTTTTGCCTCCTCATCTAAAGAATCCGACTCTAAAACTGACCCCTTCTTTGATAACGCTGCCCGTGACCTCATTGCTGCGCTACTTCTAGCAGCAGCTCTAAACGGGTCAAACCTGGAACAGGTTTACTCCTGGCTAAGCGATGAATCTAACCAGGAACCAATCATGATTTTGCAGCGCCAGTCTCCGCTGATGGCTGATTCGCTGCGAAACGCTATGGCGCTACCGGCTGAAACTAAAGGCGGCGTGTGGGGTGGGGCCTTCCAGATGGTTTCATTCATGCTCAACGAAAAAGCCATGCAATTTACCCGCCCTAACCCGTGGATGAAACCTTTCATCCCAGCAGAGTTCGTTAAAACTAGCGATACCCTCTACTGCTTAAGCCAGGAAGGACGCGGCTCAGCGACCCCGATTGTCACGGCTTTGACTGTGGCCGTGACTGAAGCGGCTGTCCAGTGGGCTAAAAAATGCCCTGGCGGGCGTCTACGCACCCCGATGCTGATTGAGCTAGACGAAGCCGCTAACGTTTGCCGGTGGAACGAGCTACCTGACATGTACTCTCACTTTGGTTCACGAGGCATCAACGTGGACACCGTTTTTCAATCCTGGAGCCAGGGGGTAGCCCGCTGGGGCGATGCTGGCATGAAGAAACTGTGGGGGGCTGCCAACGTAGCCATCTATGGCGGCGGTGGACGTGAAGATTCTTTCCTGTCTATGCTTTCCAAAATTATTGGCGTCTACTGGCAAGACTCTAAACAAACCTCCCGTTCCAAACATGGAACGTCACGCTCTGTTTCAGCCCAAAGTCAGCAACGCCAAATCGCTACCATTTCAGATTTACAGGCTTTACCCCCTGAACGTATGTGGGTTTTCGCTTCAGGTAGCGAGCCGGTACTTGCCGAGAAAGTCCCCTACTGGAAAAATAAGAACATAACTTTAACCCAGGGGTGAAAAATGCAAAACCAACCCGACCCAATAGGTCAAACCGCCGCCCAACTCAAAGCAGCAGGCCAATCAACCCTTCAAGTTGTGGCCACAGTAGCCGTTTTACTCTACCAGCAGCGCCAAAATGCTCACAACGAGCTAAAAAACATGCAGCGTCTGCAAGATCAGGCCCTTGGCGCCCAAAAAATGTATAACGCCGTGAAAAAAATGTTCGGGCGTGAGTACGACAAAGCAGCCGCCTCGTTTATCCAGGTGTACAGCTCCAGCTTTTGGGCTAAAACCAACGAAAAAGAAGTCATTGAAAAGTATGCACAAGCATCTTTTTGGGCGCAGTACAAGCCTGAAGCTAAGCAGGCTAAAGAGTACATAGCTGAGCAGGCAAAAGTATACTTCCCTCACCTAACCAGTGAGGCAAAGCAGGCCACGCAAACTAATGCTCAAACAAACCAGGCCACCAAAACCCAAGCTAACCCTTGGCTCACGCAAGAAACGCCTGCCCAAACTAATGCGGCCTCCACTGTGAAAGCTGAGGCCAGCCAGACCCCAGCTTCCCAAGCCTCCAGTAAAACCTCTTCAGCAAAAAAAGATTTAGCTCAGTGGCGTGACCCAGGCTTCCAAAAAGCCTTGGTTGTATCAGGGATCGCTGCCGGGCTAGACCCTCAAGCTGTTAAAGCTGCCCAGGTGGGTAACAAGGCACTAAACTTCCCACCCGGGCAAATGGTTGCCCCTGCCGCTGCTCAAGTGGCCCCAGCTCTGCCTGCCGCTGAAGTTAAGGTAGCCACCCCAGCCTTAACTAAATAGTTTCTTCCTGCTGCTGACAAGGCAAGCAATTGTTTTCATATAACTCTGTAGCCCGGTGCCCACGCTCCGGGCTACAGCCGTTAAAAGTACCGTTAGGCTCCATCAGCCTAGACATAAACGGATCGGCGTAACTAGCCATCCATCTAGCGGCAAAAGTCGGGTCTTCGCTGGCAAAACCGTTTTCGTAGGTTACCCAAAGCGCGTTAAACCTAAACACGGCCTCAGCGTGCAGCCACCACTTAGGACACCACTTGGCCGCTGAACCGATTGGCCTTACATAAAGTGGAGCTATAAACTCACTGACAAACTGCTCGACGCTGTCAAAAACGCTAGAATCTTGCTCTATCTCATCGTCTAACAGTTCATCGTCTGATAGTTCTTCTTGCTCATCGTTTAGGTCCTGGTTTTCTACCATCGTCAAACCTCCTAAAATCATGCTGCTGCTGTGGTGGTGGGGTTGGGGTTGGAGTGGGCGTGCGCTGATCCTTGCCAGGGCTACGTTTGAAGTTAGCTCCAGCAGCTTGACCCATCGCAGCCGCGCGCTGCGCTGGTGTCATAGAAGCCCAAGTTTTACGCTTGACTCCGAAACTAGTTTTAACGCTGACCTTCCTCTTACCCGTTGGTTTGTTTCCTCGCTGCTTAGCTGGCGTCTCATAGACATATAGGCGTTCATCAGCCCATTTATCAATCCAAGGATTGTAAGGCGGATTGTAAGGCGTGGAAGAAACACTTACCTGGTAGGTAAGTGGGGTGGTAGCGTAACTAAAATCTTTAGCGGTGTTAGCCTGTTTTTGTTCCTCGTACATGCGGGCGATTTGTAGGGCTATCTCAAGTAAAATCATCACTATTTCGATAGCTATAGCTGCCTCATCACTAGTGTGTGAGGTCAGTAATCTAGCTGCACGGTTAAGTGCGCTAGGGGTTTTAAATTTTCTGCCCCTATAGCTTTGTCCGCCCCTACCCCAGGTTCGGCTCGCGTCCCCAAGCTGGTCACCTAACTTGGTGCCCCTATATGCGTGTGCTGAGGCAGCGAACGAACCGGCCATATCGTGGCTAAGAGCTGATAAAACATGGGGGTTTTTAAAATCAGCCTCTTCTTCAAGACGCTTTTGAAACCCTCTCAGGGAAGAGCGGGCGTTTTCCCACTGACTACGCTCATAACGTTTCCCATCCTTCTGGGCGGGTTTAGTGTTGCTTTGAGCCCAAGCGTTTAAAGCCTCATCCGGGTCACCCTCCCAACGCTGGCGTAGCCGCTCAAGGCTTAAATCCCGTGCGAGACGTGAACCCCCGAAATACGGGTGTTTCCTATCAAAACCTTTCAACGCCACACTATAGCCAACAACCTTGTCACGCCCTCCTTTAGCGTAACGCGGTAAAACCCTTAAGCCCGCTGCACGTAAACGCTGCACAAACTCTTGCTCACTACGCGCCGCTAGCGCCTGGGCTCTAACAATCTACTCCAGACGAGCCCTATCACTAAGGCGTTGGCCCGCTTCTTTAGACATACGCATATCAGCGGGGCTATCGCCTCTACTACCACGCTGGTGGTAGCGTGATTCAACTACTTTCAGGCCAAACTCTTTTTCAAGTTTTTTACAAGCCCGCTGGCTAACCTTCTTGTACTGCCACGGGCTCCAAGTACTACCATCCTCACGCACCGTGTTAGCTGCGATATGGATATGATCGCCCCCGTTTTTACTTTTACCGTGACGGACCGCTACCCACCTGCAAGGACTTTCAAGGCCGTCATCAAACCCCATTTCCTCCATGAAACGCTTAGCGATTTTTCCCCACTGCTCATCACTAAGCTCCCCCTCATCAGGGCCAAGTGAAAGCGAAGCATGAAAGACATGATTACGCACCGCGCTACGTGAAACCATGCGACCTTCATCGTAGTCATATTGTTCGCGTTTGCCGCGTGGAAAAGTACCAGTTTCGTTCATGAACTGGTCAAGAAGCTCAGCTATCTCCTCACCCTGAGCCTTACTTAAACTATCCCAGTTCCCCCAACGGCGCTCAATCACTGGTGAGGCCGCGACAATATGCGGGTTTGTGTGCTCGTTGGCGCGTCCAGGACCAACCAAGTAGATCATTAACCCCTTGGTGTTAGCTCCCTGAACGATATTGGGCATCACTTAGTTAACCCGCACCTTCAACAGCAGATCATTAACTTCATCAGCTACCTGTTCAAGTCGCCTAACTACAGCCCCAAAATCAGCCGGTACCTGGCTGACCGTGTTGGCATGTTTAGCGATCTGATTCAAGTTTGTTGTAGCCCCCTCAAGCTTGCGCCGATACTCACGAAGCAACACAACGCTTTCACGCAGCGCAGCCGCGTCAATCTCGCCACTCTCAACAGGCTTAAACAGACTGTCGACAACAACACGGCTAACAGAAACGCCCTCAACAGCCGCCCGCATCTTCAACAACTGAGCCTGCTCAGCAGTCACATTAACTTGAATCCTATGCCTTCTTTGCCCGTTAACAACTCGACTACTCAACCGCCGCCCAACAACCAACCCAAACACCTCCAGCCCAGCGCAGCGACCTAACAGGATCACACCTACAAGTGTGCCCCGGTAGACGAAGAAAGTCTACCGGCAAGCAAGATGTTGACGTCAACATCTTCCAGCTTGCTACGCTTTTTCTCACCTTCACCTACCAAGTCACCACCCACCAACCAAAATCCAAACCCGAGATGTTTTGCGCGCAAAAAACACTTATGATCGACCTAGGAAAATTTCTAGCCTGAAAGGAACCGCCATGACTTCAAACCCGCTGGCTACGCTTCTGGCTGTCAACGACAACAAGACCCAGGCAGCCCAAGACCTTAGTGCTACCTACGACACTTTCACCAAAGCCCTAGACGAGTACAAAGGTGCTTTCGCTACCGCCTGCAAAAACGGTTGGGCTAAAAAAGACCTGCTACGCGCTGGCTTTGCTGACCCTGCAAAGCTACGCCTGCCGCGTGAAAAGAAAACTGCCGCTAACGATGCTGAGGCCAACTGATGCTTCTGAAAGTACAGCTAACTGCTTCTGGTACCGCCTCAATCACTAATGGCGATACTCTAACCCCCCTGCGCGCCGCTGATCTAGCCACCGCACGGGCACTAGTGACCGAGCACTTAACACAAATGGCCCGCGAACAAAACTCTGCTGTCATTACAGAATTGACCGAACCTGGCGGCCAATACAACCTGTGTTTTTCGCCTGACGGTAACGTCACCATGGCTACAAGCGACCAAGTTGAAAACGCTCTAAAACTACCTGAAACCACGCCGGTAGTTTTCAGCCCTGAACCCGACCAAGACGAAGAAGAAATTGTAGACGAGCCACTAGGCCAAGACTTTTTTGAAAATATTGAACCAAACCCAAACCCACCCTCACCCCAGATAGCTCCCGCACCGGCGCTACCCTACCAGCCAGCCAATCCCACGCCTGCACCAATGCAGGTGCCTACAACAGTTGTGCCAACTGATTTTTATCAGTCACCCCCAACCCCACCAACACAAACTTTCGCAAGTCAGCCAGCACAGTTTGAGGCACAACCCTCCCCCGCTGCGCTGGCGCCTGTTGAAACTGATCCACTCAAAGTCAGTTTGCTAAACGCACAAAAAAACGAGGTCCCTGCCCGTCTAGGTTGGCGAGGTAGCCTAAACCGACACCTGGGCACGACCCTAGCCCCAACCGAATATGAACGTCGTGTACGGGTAGATGAGGCAGCTGTAAGCACCCACTGGCCCGGGCCTAGAACAATTGCCGTTGTTAACGGTAAAGGTGGAGCCGGTAAAACCCCAACCGCTATCTTGATCGCTGCGCTACTAGCACGCTACGGCGGGGGCGGGGTTGTAGCCTTTGACAACAACCCCACACGCGGAACCCTCGGCTGGCGAACCGAACAAGGACCACACAACAACACCGTCATTGAACTACTGCCTGAAGTTGAGCACTTGCTTTCCCCAAGCGCAACCGCAGCAGAAATCAACAAGTTTGTTCACCATCAACCAACCGACCGCTATGATGTTCTACCTTCACGAGCCGAAGCGCTAGACTCGACCACCGAAACAGAACAAGCTTTCGATAAAATCCATGCGGTTTTAACCAAGTACTATCGAGTAGTAGTAATCGATTCGGGAAACGACGAGTCTTCACCTTCATGGCTTGCCATGATTAAAAAAGCTGACGCCCTGATTGTCCCCACTATTACCAGGCCAGAACATGCAGAATCAGCCCGTCTACTACTAAACGAACTATCACACAGCGGTCAGCACGGAGCCAAACTAGCACAAAACGCGCTAGTTATCGTGCTGCAAGCCTCCAAAGCTGAACCAAACCCAAACCAGCTAGTTCAAACCTTCAAGCAAATCACGCGTGACGCTATCGGTATCAGCTATGACCCTGCCATGAGTGCCCGCCCGCTCATGTACGAAACGTTAAACCCTGCAAGCCGCCGTGCCTGGCTCGCCGCCGCTGCCGCCCTAACCCCAGCACTACAATAAAACCTCACCAACCCCTACCTTAAAGGTAAAAGGTGAGGTGAGGTAAACACCCCCAACTGTTTGGCTGATCTAGTGGTTGCAACGGGGGGCGAGTGCTACAATTATGGTGACTGATTCTCAGTAAGAGGCCGACTTGTTAGCGGCCTTTGGAATGCTCCACCGGGACTTTTTGGATTCGTTTTCAAAAAGTCCCGGTAATTTTTTGCCTCCCATTACCCCTATGACGTGCATAATAAGTTTGAGCGTGTTTACACGCCTGGATAAGATAACCTGTTGCGACCTTAGCCATTTTCAACCCCTCCCTTTAAGGTAAGGTGGGGTTGGGTGATCACCACCAAACAAACAGTTGAGGGGGTACAGGTTATGAACCCGTACCCCCTCAACTTGGGATTTTTAGTAGTAAATCTGTTCTTGAACCCCACAGTAAACGTGGTCTTGAATTTCAAGGCCAGGGTTTAACGTAAACCGTCGCCCCTGAAGAATCAGCGCGTAAGTAGCCAGCTGGCTGGCACTAACGTCGGCGTCAAAAACAACCGGTTCTTTAGCCCAGTTTTCTTCAACAACCTCAACGTTTACACCCACCTGCTCAGCCTGGGTCTTGAACCAGGCAAGCCACATCTGCCAAACAGCCTGTCCGTCCGGGCAAACCTGGCCCTTCACCTCTAAACGCGGGCCATCTTGAACTACGTAATCAAACCCCGCGCGTGTTTTGTTAACTACTTTGTAGGGTGTGTCCATAGCCTTAAATAAGGTTTCCACAACCTGCACATCCAACGCCCGCCCTTTAAGCAGGGAGGCCCGCAACTGCACCCAACGCTCGTGGCCAATCTGCCAAGCTTCTTCAAAAGCTTTTCTTACTTCACGCCGGTCAAGCTCAAAAGACCCTTCCTCAACCAGAGCATCGGCCACCTTGCGCCCCCGAACCAAACTAATGTAGTTAAGGCGCGCAATATCGGTGTCAACACCCATGCCCCCAGTGTTTGTAAGCGCCGCCGGTAAACTCAACCGGCTTAACCCCTCAAGCTTTTCCCGGCTCACCAGCCCAAACCACTGCAAGCCTTGAGGCTTGCGAACCTCCTCCATTTCAAG
>OLTD01000500.1_pt1 | contig 17210 bp, 12 predicted proteins | sample 1643231 | NCBI WGS metagenome assembly OLTD01 (sample SAMEA3136647, study PRJEB25190) | human gut metagenome | biome: human gut; feature: human-associated habitat; material: faeces | place: Austria | collected 2013
CGTGTCTCAGTCCCAATGTGGCCGGTCACCCTCTCAGGTCGGCTACTGATCGTCGCTTTGGTGGGCCGTTACCCCGCCAACTGGCTAATCAGACGCGGATCCATCTCACACCACCTGGGTTTTTCACACCGTACCATGCGGTACTGTGCGCTTATGCGGTATTAGCAGCCATTTCTAACTGTTATCCCCCAGTGTGAGGCAGGTTATCCACGCGTTACTCACCCGTCCGCCACTCAGTCAACCGGATTCCATCCGAAAACTTCCTCCAGTCGCTTCGTTCGACTTGCATGTGTTAGGCACGCCGCCAGCGTTCATCCTGAGCCAGGATCAAACTCTCAAATTAAAAGCTGATTCCAGGTTTCAGACTACTTAGCTTGGCTAGTTATCTTTAACCTTCATTACTTGGTTTTGTTCTGAATTTTCTCAAATCCAAAGGCCCAAACCAGGCCTTCTGTTTTTTAGAATTTTCAGGGTTTTACATACTGTTCAATCTTCAATTATCAAGGTCCTCTGTGTTGTCGGCTTGTTCAGCAGCAACTTTTATATCTTATCACAGTCGCTTGTGTTTGTCAACAACTTTTTTAACTTTTTTTGATTTTTGTTTTTGACTTAATTTCGTCTTTTCAAAAATCATCCGCTGTATTTTCTCCAGCGGGTATTAATCATATCACGGTTGTCATTTTTTGTCAACAACTTTTTTTGATTAATTTTGTGCCCCCAGGGCTAAAACAGTAAAAAAATAATCATTTGGAAAATGGAGCGGAGAAAGAGGGATTTGAACCCTCGCGCCGGTTTCCCAGCCTACACCCTTAGCAGGGGCGCCTCTTCGGCCTCTTGAGTATTTCTCCGCAGTAATAAAAAAAATATTCAATTGCATCTTAACGCATTTCTTTGTCAGACGCGTATCTCATTGTATCAAAGAAAATTTAAAATGTCAAGCAAATTTATCCAAGTTTTTTCTTTTTTTTTATTTCCTTTAAACCACCATTTTTCAATATATTTTATGATATGATACTATAAGCACTTAGCGAGATGTTTTGGCGGATTGCAGGAGTGCATCGCATCGCACGAAGCAATCCAGATTAGAATTCAGAAAGGAGTTTTTTATGAATTTAAAATATATGATCCTGGGAGCCGGCGGTACTGGTGGAATTCTTGGCTCTGCTCTTACAAAAGCTGGAAAGGATGTTACATTCATTGCCCGTGGTTCCAACCTTGATGCTATGCGTAATAACGGTCTCATCATTCGTCATCTCTGGGATCAGACGGAAGAACATCTTGAGGTTCGTGCATTATCCATGGAAGAATCCTGTGCTCTTTCCCTGGCTCCGGAGGTTATCTTTATATGCGTAAAAGAATATTCCCTTGATTCCGTCCTTCCTTTTATCCGACAGACCGCTGGTCCCCGCACAATTATTATTCCCATCTTAAATATATATGGAACCGGTGCCAGGATGCAGAAAGAATTACCGGATTGTACCGTTCTGGATGGATGCATCTATGTTTCTGCATCCTTAGAACATCCCGGTGTTCTGGTTCAACACGGTCCTATCTTAAGGGTTGTCTTCGGTCCCAGGGATCCTTCCTATATTTCTCCGATTTTATCAGCCATTCAATCGGATCTTTGCGAAAGCGGTATCGATGGAGTTTTATCCACCCATATCCAAAGGGATGCTTTGGAGAAATTTTCCTATGTCTCCCCTATCGGAGCTGCCGGAGTCTACCTTCATGCCGTAGCCGGAGATTTTCAAAAGGAAGGACCAGCCCGTGAATTATTTAAATCCATGATTCGTGAAATCAGCGCTCTGGCTGCTGCCATGGGATATCCCTTTGAAAAAGACTATGTAAAAATAAATCTGGAGATTCTTTCCAACTTATCTGCCGATGCCACCACTTCCATGCAGCGTGACATAATGGAAGGAAAACCATCGGAACTGGACGGACTTGTCATGGAGCCCCTCCGACTTGCAAAAAAATATTCTGTCTCTATGCCCTGTTATGAGGAGGTAGCAAAAGTATTATGTCCATCGGAATTTTAGTTGGTAAAATTGCGGCATTATTTATCGTCATGTTTTTAGGCTTTGTTTTGGTAAAGACTGGCATTTGCCGCTCAGATGACAGCCGCATTCTTTCACGCCTGTCTGTCTATATCGTAGTCCCCTGTTCGATTTTATCTGCTTTTCAGGTCAGCTGCAGCCCTTCCATCCTAAATGGACTTCTTTTGGCGGTGGCTGCTGCTGTATTGATCCATCTCATCCTGATTGTCCTTTTTTACTTTATTGGACCTCTTCTTCATCTTAACGGAGTTGAAAAAGCCTCTATCATCTACTCTAATGCAGGAAATCTTGTTATACCGCTTGTTTCCTCTATTCTAGGACCAGACTGGGTTATTTATTCCAGCGCCTACGTCTCTGTACAGCTTTTTCTTCTCTGGAGTCATGGCAAAATGATGATCTGTGAAGAAAAGAAGCCTGATTTTAAAAAAATCATAACAAATACAAATATGATTGCCATTTTATTCGGTATTTTTCTATTCTTGGCACAGATTTCACTTCCCGGTCCAGTGGACAGCGCTGTCCGCTCTCTGGGAAGCATGATTGGTCCTTTGGCCATGCTGATCTCAGGAATGCTGATTGCCGGAACCACGCCCCAGGAAATTCTGGCTTTTCCCCATATTGGACTTGTCACGATTCTGCGGCTCATCGGTGTACCGCTTTTGACAATTTTACTTCTTAAATTCAGCGGCCTTGCTTCTTTTGCTGAGAATGGTTCACAAATTCTGCTTGTCACCCTGTTAGCCACAATCACCCCATCCGCCTCCACAATCACGCAGATGGCTCAGGTATATGGAAAAGATGCCCGCTATGCTGGTGCCATTAACGTAATTACCACTCTGCTTTGTATGATAACCATGCCAATCATGGTTTATCTCTATCAATTATAACTTTATTCTTCACGACAAAAGAGAGGTTATTTGCAAAACAGCCAATAACCTCTCTTCATAAAACTCAAAAATGCATCTGCATTCTTGCTGCGGAATGGGAGTCATCCCACATCTAATATCTTATTGTCCTATCTCTGATATTCCTTTACTGCGGTCTCGTAAAGATTGTTTCCTTCGGAATCAATTACCACGATCATAGGCATATTTTCTACCGTCAATTTTCGGATCGCCTCTGTTCCCAGATCATCGTATGCAATCACTTCCGATTCCTTAATGCACTTTGAAAGAATTGCTCCGGCTCCGCCCACTGCCGCAAAATAAACGGCACCATTGCGAACGATGGCATCGATGACTGCCTGGCTTCTCTTTCCTTTTCCGATCATGGCTCCCATGCCGAGATCCAGAAGTCTTGGAGTATATTTATCCATACGGCTGGCTGTGGTCGGACCTGCAGAACCAATCGGACGGCCCTCTCTGGCCGGTGACGGTCCCATATAATAAATTACATTATCTTTCAGATCAAGGGGAAGTTCTCTTCCTTCATCCAGCGTCTCTATCATGCGCTTATGAGCTGCATCACGTGCCGTATAGATGGTTCCGCTTATATATACATAATCACCTGCATGCAGGCTTTTTAATGTCTCCCTGTCAATTGGAGCTGTGATTGTTCTATCCATATTTTCCTCCAAATCTATCTTATGTACTCTCGGTATCTTTTTGTGCAGGAAAAACTCCGAGAGTACATTCTTTATACTATCAAACGATGTTTGTGTCACAAGAGATTTTTCCCCTTTTGATACCGGATTGCTACGTGCTTCGCACTTTCGCAATCCTAAAAATATTCATCAAATCACTCTGTGCGCATGACGGTTTACATGACAGCAGATATTGATGCCTACCGGCAGACCTGCAATATGGGTCGGATAGGTTTCAATATTGACAGCCAGGGCGGTTGTCCGTCCGCCTAAACCGCCAGGACCGATTCCAAGGTTATTGATCTTTTCAAGCATTTCTTTTTCCAGATCACGCACATACTCAACCGGTGATTCCTCTTCCAGATTTCTGGTCAGCGCGTGCTTCGCCATCTCTGCACACTTTTCAAAGGTTCCACCGATTCCAACGCCTACTACCATCGGAGGACAGGCATTCGGTCCCGCATCCCGCACCGCTGTCAGAATAGCATCCTTGACTCCTTCAATTCCATCTGCCGGTTTCAGCATGAATACACGGCTCATGTTTTCACTTCCAAATCCCTTCGGAGCCACCGTGATCTCTACCTGCTCACCCTCTACGATCTCATAATGAATGATAGCCGGTGTATTATCCTTCGTATTCTCACGGTAAATCGGATCCTTAACCACGGATTTACGGAGATATCCGTCTACATATCCCTGGCGCACGCCCTCATTGATAGCATCAGTCAGAGAACCGCCGATCAGATGTACATCCTGTCCTACCTTGATAAACACAACTGCCATTCCAGTATCCTGGCAGATCGGAATCATCTCCTCACCAGCGATACATAAGTTTTCTTCCAGCTGGCCTAAAATCTGACGTCCCAATGGAGATTCTTCACTCGCTGCCGCCTCATCAAACACCTTTTTCATATCCGGTGACAGAAAATGGTTGGCCTCAATGCACATTTCTTTGATATTCTGTGTAATGGTTTCAACATTGATTCTTCTCATTTGAAAACTACCCTTCTTCCATGAAATTTTTATCTGCCCCTGATGACAGAACCGCTCTGTTTTATCTATTACTGACTCTTATATCATCATAATAGAAATTAAATAATCTTGCAATCATTTCTGAATAGATGTAATAAAAATACCCCCTGAATAGATTTTGATCTCATGCGCAGTGACTCTGTATGGAATATGTCAGCTTTGCTGACCAGAATCACGCGCCAAGTCTCACGGACGTTCGACTTGAATTTATTTCTATCTATTCAGGAGGTATTATATTGTTACAGTTCAGCCATGACATCTTCTTGTTTCCATATTCATTCAAACCAGCGCATGGCTGAACTGTAACATCATATTATCTTGAAATTTCTCTTGTCACGTGTTTTAACCACTCTTTTTCTTCGTCATTCATGTACGGAGAAATGGTTTCGTATACGTCTTTATGGTATGTATTTAAACGCTCGATATCCGCGTCATCCATGAAACGTGTATCCAGTGCCTCTAAGTCAATCGGCGCCTTGGTCAGGAATTCGAACTTCAGGAACTGTCCGTACTCATTCTTCTCATCCTCGACACATAAGATCAGGTTCTCTGTTCTGGTTCCGAAATCGCCTGCAAAGTACAGACCCGGCTCATCGGAGCAGATCATGCCCGGCTCGATCACAGCGCTGTCCTGACGCTCCGGAACAACTTTCCAGCGCAGTCCGTTCGGTCTCTCATGTACGTTAGAAAGATATCCTACACCATGTCCGGTACCATGGGCAAAATCAAGACCACGTTTCCAGAATGCTTCACGGATGGTGTAGTCTAAGTTGATTCCCCGGCAGCCGTGAAGGAACTTCATGGTTGATACCTTCAGCATAGCGGCTGCTACGATTGTGTAGTACTCTTTTTCCTTCTCGGTCAGAGGTCCTAACGCATAGGTTCTTGTGATATCAGTAGTTCCCTCTAAATACTGTCCGCCGGAATCTACCAGCAGAAGACCTTCCGGTTTTAATTTCTTGCATACCTCATCGCTTGGATGATAATGGCACATTGCTGCATTTTCCTTGTAAGCGGCAATGGTTACGAAACTTGGCTCGATATAGTTGCCCTGCTCTGCTCGCAGTTCTTCAATTTTATGAGCCGCTGTCATCTCTGTCATATCGCAGGTTCCGATGGTATGCTTCAGCCAGTACATAAACTTGGTAACAGCTATACCATCTTTTAAATGAGCCTTACGCATATTTTCGATCTCGGTCGCATTCTTAACAGCCTTCATGGTCGCGCAAGGATTCATCTCGTCTATGATGCGGCAGGAAGCATCAATGCTCTCGCATACAGCAAAGCTTGCTTTCTTGCGTTCCAGAAGAATCTTCTCATTCTTCAGGGCTGCCACATCCTGTAAGAATTCCGCATACTCTTTTACCTGAACCTTTGCCTCAGCTAAAGCCGCACAAACTGCTTTTCCCATCTTAGTATCTTCTTTGATAGCTTCTTTCTGTACGTATAAATAGGCTTCGTCCTGTGTAATAAGTGCATAGGACAGAAATACCGGGTTATTTACAATATCGTTTCCACGGAGATTGAATAACCATGCGATTTCATCCAGAGCCGTCATCAGATGAATCTGTGCTTTATTTTTCTTCATGGCATCACGAAGATCTGAAAGTTTCTCTACGGTGCTCTTTCCGGCATATTTTACATCCAGGCTCCAGATAGGCTCGCAGGACATAGCCGGACGGGAAGTCCAGATCTCACCTACCAGATCCTTGCTGCAGTTGATTGTTACATTTTTTTCCTGCAGTAAGTTCTGAAGACCATAACCCAGCTCAGAGTTTACAACACGGCCATCAAATCCAAGGCATCCATCAACCGGAAGCTCCTCCTCTAAAAACTCGTCCAGAGTCGGGAATTCAGGTTCACCCATGCGGTATAATTTGATCTCACTGCCTGAAAGCTGCTCTTCTGCCTGTACAAAGTATCTTCCGTCTGTCCAGAGTCCGGCTTTGTCCATAGTGATAACAGCCGTTCCAGCGGTTCCGTTGAAACCGGTCAGGAAGTGACGGCATTTAAAGAATTCTCCTACATACTCAGATTCATGAAAATCCGCAGTCGGAACCAGGTATGCATCGATTCCCAGTTCTTTCATGCGATCTCTTAATTGTCCAATTTTTATATTTGTCTGGTTCATTATTTCCTCCTTCATGCAATTTTTTTGAAAAAATATGTACTCCTGGAATGTCTATGCATTCCGCATAAAACATTCCCAGAGTACATCTTATTCTAGTTATTTAAATTATCGTAACAATTCAGCCCCATTAGCCAAGAAACATTCCAACGCCCGGTCCTAACGGAAGGTTAAGTACGATCCATAATACTAACAGGATACTCCATCCAATCAGGAAGCAGATACTGTACGGAAGCATGGTGGAAACCAGAGTTCCGATACCAGCCTCTTTATCATATTTCTTCATGAATACGATAATCATTGCAAAATAGGACATCATCGGAGTGATAACGTTTGTACAGGAGTCTCCGATACGGTAAGCAACCTGAGCGAACTCCGGTGTGTAACCTAACAGCATAAACATCGGTACGAATACCGGCGCGATCAGAGCCCATTTTGCAGATGCAGAACCCATAAACAGGTTGATGAAGGCTGCAAAAAGAACGAATAAGATCATGGTCGGGATAGTTCCAATACCAGAGCTTCTAAAGAACTCAGCTCCCTTTAATGCAAGGATCGTTCCTAATTTGGTATAACCAAAGAAGTTAATAAACTGTGCTGCCACAAAGGTCAGAGCGATGTAGGAGCTCATGGTTCCCATGGCACGTCCCATAGCGTTGCAGACATCCTTCTCTCCGTGGTATACACCAGTCATATGACCATATACAACAGACGGTACGAAGAAAAGTACAGTGATAATCGGGATGATGCCCTCCATAAACGGAGAGTTTCCTAACAGTGTTCCATCCTCAGCTCTCATAACAGAGTTAGCCGGGAGACAGAAAGCTACCAGAACCAGAATCATAACCAGTAAGGTTAAACCAGCTACTTTCAGAGCCTTTCTTTCCTGGTCATTTAATTTATACTCAGAGCTTGTTTCATTCTCTTCCCCATTGCCGTGATACTCACCAAAACGCGGTGCAACGACTTTCTCAGTGATGATAGTACCTAAGATTGTGATCAGGAAGGTAGATACCATCATGAAATACCAGTTTCCGGTCGGCTCAACTACATAAGTCGGGTCTACCATCTTTACAGCCTCGTTGGTAATACCGCAAAGAAGCGGATCCAGAGTACCGATTAATAAGTTTGCAGAGAAACCACCGGATACACCTGCAAATGCTGCAGCCATACCAACTACCGGATGACGATTGTATGCCATAAACATCAGTGCTGCGATCGGAATCAGAACGATGTATCCAACTGCATCGGCCAGGTTGGACATAACGCCTAAGAATACGATCATCGGAGTAATTAACTTAGCCGGAGTAACCTCTACAGCAGACTTTAATGCGCCTCCGATTAAACCACTGTCCTCCAGAAGTCCGATACCAAACATAGCTACCAGGACAACTCCCAAAGGAGCGAATCCTGTAAAGTTAGTGATTGCATGTGTCAGCATATACACAAGCCCCTCACCATTCAAAAGGCTGACAGCCTGAACCGTCTGTATCTCTACGACTCCCTTAGAACGGTTAACCAGTTCACCTGTTGCCGAAACTCCAGCCATCTCACAGACAGCAGAAAGAACGATAACAAAGAGAACTAAAATTGCAAAAATAGAAATCGGATGCGGAAGTTTATTTCCGACTTTCTCAATTCCGTTCAGCCAGCGGTTTAATAACGAAGGCTTATCTTTTGCTTGTTCGTTTGCTTTTCCCATTTTTTCCTCCATTTCAAACTTATACGTATAAGTTAATTTTGTATTGTTAGAATATCACAAAAGGATCGGCATTTCAATTATTTTTTTAGCAATATTAAATTATTGTGTATTTTAGTGAATTTCTATAGACATTTTTAGAGAAATTTAATAAACTGTAAAAGTGTTATAAGGAGTCTACAAAATTATGAAAAAAAATGTTACTGCAAAAGACATCGCAAAACTCTGCGGAGTCTCTCAGGCGACTGTATCTTATGTGATCAATAATCGCCAGAATCAGAAGATCAGTGAGGAAACCAGACGCAAGGTTTTAGATGCCGTTGAAGCACTTCACTACTATCCCAATGCTTCCGCCAAAAGCATGCGGACCAAAAACTGCACGTCCATCGGAATTGTATGTGCAAAGGATTACAGCCGCCAGGCTTTCTTAAATGCTTTTACCGGAATCAGCCAGTACCTGTCCCAGATCGACTATACCATCACGATTTTCAATGAAATGGATGATATAGATTCTTCTCCGGATTATGTCAAAAGCTATTATTCCAACGTGATCGATGGACTCATTTTTATTTCCAACGATGATCACGCTGCTTTTACAAAACCGGCCGATGAAAATCATATTCCCTATGTGGTTATCTGTATGGACGGAGTTTTCTCAAAAAAAACACCGTTCCCCCATGCATTTGAATATGCCCTGCAGGAATGTGCCTCCTTCTGTCTGGAAAAGGGAATCCGCGAAGTGCGGTATTTTTCCATCAGCAATGACGGTCTTTTAGTTAATAATAAATATCCGCTTTTTGAATCCCTGCTTCACCGGACAGCACCTGACTGCCATCTGGAGCACGTGATCTGCCCTATCAAGGATCGTGATCTGATTCATTTGCAGCAATTTTTAGCTAAATACATGGAAAACCGCAGTTTTGATCTTGCCATTTCTCAAAACTACGACATTGGACTGCTGCTGCAGCGTGAAATATTAAAAACAGGCTTTTCCATCCCTCAGAGAATTCGGCATATCTTCCTGAATGAAGTAAACTTTTACGAAATGGATTATCCATCCATCAGCGGTATTGATATTCCTTACGATCAAATGGGCGAGTATGCTGCCAAACTTCTTCTTGCTATGATCGAAAACCGTGAATCTGAATTTACCTACCAGGAATTCAAGTGCCGACTCATTCAGAGAGAAACAACGCTGTGACGCTGTTAAAATACTGCGCCTTATAAAGATCAAAAAGAGAACACCCGCTAATTCCAGTTTATGAATTGCCGGATGTTCTCTTTTTTATGATTTTCTTTTCAAAGATCAAGGATATCTGATCTTTTTTACTTTTTATTCGTTACAGTTTAGCCAAATCAGCTAAAGACTGAACTGTAACTTTTATTCTTCCATATTCTCAGATTCGGTTTCTTCTCCGTCCTGTTCCTCCAGAAGTTCGTCTTCTTCATCCTCATCCTTGTCGCTCTCCCGCACCTTGGCGATGCTTGCAACTGCTATGCCGGATTCAGCATCAATACTCATCAGCTTCACACCGGAGGTATTGCGTCCGATAATCGAGATGTCGCTGACTGCCATCTTGATGATAATGCCTTCATTGGTAATCAGCATGATCTTGCGCTCATTATCTACCAGCTTTGCACCCACCAAATCACCGGTTTTGTCGATGATCTTATAGCAGCGCACGCCCTTGCCGCCACGGTTCTGGGCTGTAAATTCATCAATCGGAGTGCGTTTTCCATAACCATTTTCCGATACTACCAGCAGGCATTCTCCCTGGCTGGCCATCTGCATACCGATGACTTCATCGCCTTCGTCAAACTTCATGCCGATAACCCCCATGGAAACACGGCCTGTCACGCGGACATCGGTCTCATGGAATCGGATACACATACCTTTCTTTGTGATCAGGAAAATATCTTCGGTATTATCGGTAGCCTTAACTTCGATCAATTCATCGTCATCACGAAGTACAATCGCCTGAAGACCGTTCTTGCGGACATTGCTGTATTCCTTCATCGGAGTCTTCTTAACCATACCATTGCGGGTTGCCATGAAGAGATATTTCTCATCATCGATCTCCTTCATAGGAACGATGGATGTGATCTTCTCGCCTGGCATCAGCGGAAGCAGATTCACGATGGCAGTACCTCTGGCAGTGCGTCCTGCCTCCGGAATCTCATATCCTTTCAAGCGGTATACGCGTCCCTTGTTGGTAAAGAACATCACATAATGATGGGTTGTGGTCATCAGCAGATCTTCGATATAATCTTCCTCAATAGTCTGCATGCCCTTGATTCCCTTGCCGCCGCGGTTCTGGCTCTTGAAATTATCGCTGGACATTCTCTTAATATAGCCAAAATTGGTCATGGTCACAACGATATCGTCATCCGGGATCAAATCCTCCGCAGACATATCGTATTCATCATATCCGATGGCGGTACGGCGGTCATCTCCGTATTTATCAGCGATGAGGGAGATCTCCTCCTTGATAACACACAGAAGTTTCTTCTCATCTGCCAGAATCGCTTTCAACTCTGCAATCTTTGCCTCCAGCTCTTTATATTCATTTTCCAGTTTCTCGCGTTCCAGACCGGTCAGAGCACGCAGACGCATATCTACGATGGCCTGTGCCTGTGCATCCGAAAGATCAAAACGCTCCATTAACTGAGCTTTCGCCGCCTGAACATTGGCAGAACCGCGGATGATCTTAATAACCTCATCGATATGATCCAGTGCCTTTAAAAGACCTTCCAAAATATGGGCTCTCTCTTCTGCCTTGTTCAGATCATATTTGGTTCTTCTGGTTACCACATCCTCCTGGTGCTTTAAGTAATATTCCAGGATCTGCTGCAGATTTAAGATACGCGGCTCATTATTAACCAGCGCCAGCATAATCACACCAAAAGTGTCCTGCAGCTGTGTATGCTTCAGCAGACGGTTCATGATGACATTGGCATTCACATCACGGCGCAGTTCAATGCAGATCCGAAGTCCCTCACGGTTGGATTCATCACGCAGATCCGTGATTCCATCAAGCTTTTTATCCTTTACAAGCTCTGCGATCTTTTCGATCAAACGAGCCTTATTCACTGCATAAGGAAGCTCTGTCACGATGATACGGCTCTTGCCATTTGCCATGGCCTCGATATTGTATACAGCCCGTACACGGATCTTGCCGCGTCCGGTTCTGTAGGCTTCTTCGATGCCTGCTTTTCCAAGGATGGTTGCTCCTGTCGGGAAATCAGGTCCCTTTACGATCTCCATCAGTTCTTCGATGGTAGTCGGGCGGTCTTCCTCCACCCGGTTGTCTATGATCTTGACAACGGCAGCAATCACCTCACGCAGGTTGTGAGGCGGAATATTCGTTGCCATACCAACGGCGATACCGGTGCCGCCATTTACCAGAATATTGGGAAAACGGGACGGAAGAACCGTCGGTTCTTTCTCAGTCTCATCAAAGTTCGGCATGAAATCAACGGTATTCTTGCCAATATCCGCCAGCATCTCCATGGAAATACGGCTCAGTCTTGCCTCGGTGTATCGCATCGCTGCGGCGCCGTCGCCGTCCATGGAACCGAAGTTTCCATGTCCATCTACAAGCGGGTAACGGGTAGCCCATTTCTGAGCCATATTAACCAATGCGCCGTAAATGGAGCTGTCGCCGTGCGGGTGATATTTACCCATTGTATCACCGACGATACGGGCGGATTTACGGTGCGGCTTATCCGGACCGTTATTCAGCTCAACCATCGAATAAAGCACTCGTCTCTGCACCGGTTTCAAGCCGTCGCGCACGTCCGGGAGTGCCCGGGCGGCGATAACGCTCATCGCATAATCGATGTAAGACGTTTCCATTGTCTTTTTCAGATCAATGTCGTGAATTTTGTCAAATATATTTGGTTCCATCTATACTCCTTTCGTCCTCAAAAGGATTTAAGTGACTTAAATTTAATTAAATATCCAGGTTCTTTACGTACTTCGCATTTGCCTCGATAAACTCACGGCGCGGCTCAACCTGATCACCCATCAGGGTAGCAAATGTCAGATCAACCTCCGAAGCAGTCTCACTGTCGATCTGTACACGGAGAAGAATTCGGCGCTCCGGATCCATGGTAGTCTCCCAAAGCTGTTCCGCGTCCATCTCGCCCAGACCTTTATAACGCTGGATCTTATTGTTGTTGTCACGGCCAATCTCAGTCAGAATCGAATTCAGCTCATCATCGCTGTATGCATACCAGACACGCTTATTCTTCTCGATCTTATAAAGCGGCGGCTGTGCCAGATATACATGTCCATCCCGGATCAGATCCGGCATAAAACGATACAGGAATGTCAGAAGAAGGGTACTGATATGAGCACCGTCCACATCGGCATCGGTCATGATAATGATCTTGTTGTAACGAAGTTTTGAAATATCAAAATCTTCATGAATACCGGTACCAAATGCCGTGATCATCGCACGAATCTCCGCATTGCCGTAAATTCGATCCAGTCTTGCTTTTTCTACGTTTAAGATCTTGCCTCGAAGAGGCAGAATAGCCTGATTGGATTTATTTCTAGCCTCTTTCGCAGAACCACCCGCGGAATCTCCCTCTACGATGTAGATCTCGCGACGGTTCTTGTCCTTGGAGCGGCAGTCGATGAACTTCTGCACGCGGTTGGCCATATCGGTCTTCTGCTGCAGGTTGGTTTTGATGCTCTGGCGCGTCTTCTCGGCATTCTCGCGTGAACGCTTGTTGATGAGCACCTGCTCCATAATCTTATTGGCGGCGTCCTTGTTCTCGATCAAGTAGGTCGAGAGGCGCTCCTTAAAGAAGGCAGTCATGGCCTGCTGGATAAAGCGGTTGTTGATGGCCTTCTTAGTCTGGTTTTCGTAAGACGTCTGGGTGGAGAAGCAGTTGGTCACCAGCACCAGGCAGTCCTGGACGTCTTGCCACTTAATGCCGCTCTCGTTTTTGTTGTACTTGCCCTGTTGCTTAATGTAGGCATCGATGGCGCTGGTCAGAGCACTACGAGCCGCTTTCTCCGGCGAGCCGCCGTTCTCGAGCCACGATGAGTTGTGGTAGTACTCCTGCATCATGAAGGTGCGCGAGAAGCACATGCACGCGGTGATTTTTACGTTGTAATCGGGCAGGTCCTCGCGATCGCGACCGCGACGGTCGGCCTCGATAAAGAAGGGCTCGGTAAGGTAGTCGGTACCTACCTTCTCGAGCACGTAGTCCTCGATGCCTTTGGGATAGCAAAAATCCTCTTCGGAAAACTCGCCATCGTCGCCCTCGATACGCAGGCGGAAGGTCACGTTAGCGTTGACCACGGCCTGACGGCGCATGGTCTCGCGATACCAATCGTGGGGAATGCTAATCGAGGTAAAGACCTCAAGATCGGGGCGCCACTTGATGGTGGTGCCGGTGCGGTTCTCGTCGCTGGGCTCAATCTCGAGTGCCTTCTTTTTGGCGCCGACAACCTTGCCCTTCTTAAAGTGCAGGGAGTACTTGTTGCCGTCGCGCCAAACCGTGACGTCCATGTATTCGGAAGCGTACTGAGTCGCGCAGGAGCCCAGGCCGTTGGTGCCGAGCGAGAAGTCGTAGTCGCCGCCCTGGTTGTTATTGTATTTGCCGCCGGCGTAGAGCTCGCAAAAGACGAGCTCCCAGTTAAAGCGCTTCTCGGAAGGGTTCCAGTCGAGCGGGCAGCCACGGCCGTTGTCCTCTACCTGGATAGAGCCATCGCGAAAAGCGGTAAGGGTGATGAGCTTGCCGTAGCCCTGGCGCGCCTCGTCAACGGCGTTGGACAGGATCTCGAAGGCGGCATGCGCGCAGCCGTCGAGTCCGTCCGAGCCAAAGATGACGGCGGGACGCAGGCGTACGCGCTCCTCGTCCTTGAGCTGGCGGATACTGTCGTTACCATAGTTTGCGGTGTTTTTTGCCATACTCGCTCTCTCGGTGCTCCCTTGCTGCGTTTAAGTCATATAGATAGTCAAGGTAGCATAGCCCAGCCCACAGACGATTCCAACCAACACGAAATCCATCGAACAATCGTTCGATTAGATAATGAATGCTTGGAATGCGGGAGGGGCCTGTCCTATCCAAACATCTGCGGTAGGTCGATGAAGACGGTTCGATCGCTTTCGCCAGCTTCGAAGCCCGAACGGGAGAAGAATCCATAGCGATGGCACTTGAGCCCCGTTGCCTCGACTTGGATGATTTCCTCGTCGACCATTTTTTGCGTGACGGGGGATTTGCGGAACTTTGCTTCGTAGAATGCGTAACCCTCGGGGTCTTGCGTTACCACATCGAACTCGCCGCTCGTTTTGTTTGCGGGATCGTCGTACCAGTACTTGCCTATGGCGTCGAAAGCCGGTTCGATCTTGCCGGTCCTGTTCTGCCGCACGAGGTATTGACGGCAGATCTCCTCGAACATATGAGGAACGTAGTTTTCCTCGAAGTCTTGGGAGACGTGACGATCATAGAAGACTTCCGGGTCGAGCAGCTGACGCGCCGAGGCATTGCGGAAAACATAGCGATAGTAAAAGAGCGAAAGCGGATCCACTACAAAGTAGCCAGACTTGCGCTTGTTCGTAGGGTCGTTGATGGGTGCACGCTTTTGGACGATTTCGAGTGACATGAGCTTGTCGAGCACGTCTGCCATGGCCGGACCGCTCGAGACGTGCGACTGTGCCAGCACGTCCCCCCAACGGGAGTAACCTTGTGCGAGAGCCCCGAAAACTTCGTTGGCGTTGGTCATCTTCGAGATCTCGGCGTTGAGATAGGACGGCACCTCGCTTTCTAAGCGGGCGCCAGGTTCCGTGACGAGCTCGATGATGTTGTCGCGTACGCTTTGGGATTGATCGATGAGGCGATTGTAAAAGGGGATGCCGCCAAAAACGCTATAGAGCCGCACCTTGTCCTCGGGCGAGAACGCGGGATAGAACTTCGCAGCGTCAAAGTAATCCATGGGCTTAAGCTCAAGCGCGAGATCAATTCGCCCGTAGAGGGGGCTTTCATGCTCGATGAGGGATTTCATAATCTCAACGTAGGAGCCGCACAGGACAATGTTTAAACGTGAGTCTTCCCTGTGAGCGTCGATTGAGGTCTGAAGAATGCTGTCTAAGCCTTTAACCGCATCTCTCAAGTAGGGGTATTCGTCGAGAACGAGGGTAATGTTCTTGTCTTCGGCTTGGGCAAACAGAAATTCGATGAGCTCGCGGATGCCTGTGAAGGCGAGCGGAGGAAAGCTCAGCGCTTCAGCAACAAGGACGGACAGACTCTCGAGGTTGTCTGCCTCGGAGGTTTGGCGGCACTCGTAATAGACCGTTGCGACGTCTGACAAATCCGTTAGCGCCTGCTTGATGAGCTCACTTTTTCCGACGCGACGCCTGCCGTAAATGAGAACATTGCGCTGCTCGGGTGCTTTGAGCGTTTTCTTAATACGGGCGAGTTCACGCTCCCTGCCAATGAATTCCACTTACTCGGTTCCTTCCGACTCGGTTTTGTCCGAGTTAATTGTATCGCATGAATCAGTTTATGCTCTAGTTTACTCGGACAAAACCGAGTCGGTTCTGACCGAGTAAGTTTGAATAGCGAATTGAAATTGTTATGTCCGCTGGTGATGACAGACATGGTTTTCATAATGACAGATATAGTTGACATTACCTGATGGATGCAATATATTTCTGTCATGTTGCAACGGATATCTGTCCATTACTACGAAAGGAACTCCATGCCGGGCAAAAAGAACCTACGCATGAAGGCGGCGCGCGCGGCAGTTGGCCTTTCGCAAGCTGACTTGGCCGAGGCCGTGGGCGTTACGCGCCAGACCATCGGCCTTATCGAGGCGGGCGGCTACAACCCCACGCTCAACTTGTGTGTGGCAATCTGTAAAGCGCTGCGCGTTACGTTGAACGACTTGTTTTGGGAAGACAAAATCGAAGCCGGCCCTAACGCTCTTTAGGAGTCCACTATGAAATTTGAAGATTTAAAACTCGTGCAAAAGTGGCGTGAATATGCCGGCCCAAAGGATGAGCGCCTGGAAGCTGAGAGCGCAAAAATCTACAAGATTGGTTTCGTGCTGCTTTCGTTTGGCATGCTGATGATCTTTTTCTACCAGTTTATAGCTCGACAGGTTGCGTGGGTTCACAGCGACGCCAGTGAAATGCCGCATGGCTTTGCAACGCCGTTCGAGGCAGCCATGTATTTGTGGCTCGTTCTCGTGATGTTGATTTGCGCAGGACTGCAAACGCGGAAGGGCTATGTCGATACCAATCGTTTTGGGCAAACCGAGCATCTTCCTGTTGGATATTTCCTGCTTGTCAGCGGTCTTAGCGGCACCGCGTTCGCGCTTGTTATTGCCGCAATGCGCTGTATCGCTGAGGCGCAGATCGTACCGCTCGAAAGCGTCTTTTGGTTGGCGAACCTGGCCACGGGCGTGTTCTGCGGCGCGACGATTTTCGCGGCCACGTTTGCTGCCCTGTGCGCAACGTTTTTCACGGCGAAAAGACGCCGTGCCAAGCTCGAGGCAGAACTCGACTCCACTGACGATATCTAATGCGTAATGGGCTGGCTCTGGGTATCCAGAACCAGCCCATTTGATGTTCGATGAGCCGAGTCGGCGTCTCTCACAAAAGTAACTAGGAGCTAGCGAGGCCTATCCGAATTGGCCTCATTGGCGGTGTCGATCTCGAGCGCCGTGCGGCGGGCACTGTAGGCGACGAGGCC
>OLTD01000510.1_pt1 | contig 16716 bp, 22 predicted proteins | sample 1643231 | NCBI WGS metagenome assembly OLTD01 (sample SAMEA3136647, study PRJEB25190) | human gut metagenome | biome: human gut; feature: human-associated habitat; material: faeces | place: Austria | collected 2013
TATACACACTGCTATATACATCAAAGAATATATGTATATTATTTTATATGTATCTAAAAATATATATAGTATTATACACATTTATTTTATACACACTAATATATACATTAAATAATATATGTATAATTTTTATACATATATTATTGATACACATAAAAATATATGTTATAATAATATATGTAGTTATAATGTATGTAGTTATATATGTGTATAAAAGGAGTGAAATATCTTGACAAAAATAATATCTATTCTAAACCAAAAAGGCGGAGTAGGAAAAACTACCATTAGCCAACATCTAATAGTAGGATTAAGAAAAAAAGGCTATCGTGTTTTAGCTGTAGACTTTGATGCACAGTGCGACCTAACATTTATATTTAATATAGAAAACACTTATACTATTTACGATGTTATTCAAAATAATGCAAATGTTAATGAATGTATTGAAAATGATTTTCTAGCAGGCTCCAGATATTTAAATAACATAGATTTTAACAAACAAAAACATAAAGATTTCTTACTAAAAAACGCTTTAAAAAATATAATCTATAATTATGATTACATCATAATAGATACTCCACCTGCTCTATCTGATATAACAGTAAACGCTCTAACAGCTTCAGATGAAATTTTAATAATAGCACAAGGCGATATTCTAAGTATAAAAGGAATATCTCAATTAGGAGAATCTATTAGTGTAATAAAAACTTACACTAATAAAAATTTAGCAATCAAAGGTATTTTATTGACAAGATTTGCCAATAGAACAGTATTAGCAAAAGATGTAGCTGAAAAACTAGAAGAACTAGCTAGTGGGTTAAATACAAAACTATTTAAAATAAAAATCAGAGAATGTAACGCTATAAAAGAGGCCCAAGCTAATCAAACAAACATCTATGATTATAAGAAAAATTCGATCGCATACAATGACTTTAAAAACTTTATAGAAGAATTTTTAGAAGAAAAGGACGGCGAAAATAATGAGTAAAAGTTTTAAACTCAATGCAGCTGTAAAAAGCCCAACAATGAATTTCATTTCAGATGAAAGCAAAAAAGAAATAGAAACTAAAATCAATGATACAGACAAAGTAGAAGTTGTTGATGAAAATGGTAAATCAGCTGTAGTCCATTTACCAAAAGGATATAAAATAGAAGATATCAAATTAGAAAACATGTTCAAAGAGAAAAAAAATAAACGATTACAAGTATTGATGTATCCAACGCAATACAATCGCATGAAAAACTATTGTGAAAGTAACAATATTAAAATAAATAGTTTCATAAATGAAGCTATAAAATATTACCTAGATAAACAAATTGAAGAAATAAAAAAACAACAACAATAAAAAAAAGAGTCTAACACACCATTTTTAGTGTTAGGCTCTTTTTTAGCTATCTACAACGATTTATTTTTCTTCTTAATACATTTAGACCTAAAAAGAAAATAAATCGCTTATAACGGCTCTCATCTAATAGCTTTTTGACAATCTTTATACCATAAACAAATACTATTAGAACATTCTCCAGAAGCATAACATGGAGTATTTCCTTCTTGCTCCTGAATTAAAAGTATCATATCAGATTTTTTTCTAATCTTTTTAGGAATAAGTATATTTTTATCTTTAGCTAATAATTTTATTTCTTTAATTGTTGGCACGTTTACTCACCTTCTTTATGTATTTTAATAGTTGACACTAAACTAAAAATATATTAATGCTCGGAAAGAGCTAAGCAATTTAAATATAATTATACCTTGTTATACAAAGATAACAAAGTATAACTATATTTAATTCTCTTAATGCCCGTCAATCGCTTAAGTTTCTTTAATATCTTAACTAGCCGCTGCTTCTACACAGCAAAAGTTATAACAGTGGTCTTATCGCCCTCACTGCACTAAATTTCTTTAGTAACTTTTATACGGTACTTTCGCACCCGATACTTAGCCCCCGCTGACTTGTTTAACCATGTACATACATACTTTTATATTCAAGTATAAAAAAAAGCCGTTAAAACGGCTCATATTTTTATATGTATTTAGGCATTTATGGGAGTTTGTCAGCACTTTACCCACTTACGTCAATAGATAACGGTTAAGCACATTATCTACACCGTGCAAATTTATCGCGTCTGCTTGCAATACAGTTAGCATGAATTTATTTCATACCCTAGTTTATACACCTTGCCAAGTGTATGTTTAGAACATTTCCATGAATAAGCATCATGGCACGCTGTTTTGGTTTATTCCCAAAACTGATTTTAGACAATAAAAAAACACATTTTAACATTTCTTAAATGTAAATGTGCCGATACCTACCTAAAATCATTTTATGATATGTTGTTGACATATTAAAAACTATTGCTTATAATGAATTTAGAAAATTACTGAGCAACTTGTTTTAGGCATTTAAATTTAGTTTATTTAGGCAGGTTGGTCGGCAAGGCTAATTGTGTTACCAGCACAATTAGCCTTTTTTATTTCTAAAAAAGTTTTTATAAAGTTGTTTATGCTTTTATAATATATGAATTTATATTAATTGTCAATGAAAGGGCTACTATCAAAGATATTTATTATATTAAGAAAGGAGCACTATTTATATACTACAAATGATATTCTTTTGAGTATACAATTTATAATTTTTGTAGTAATGGTGTGGATTGAAATATATAGTGCATCTAAAATAAAAAATAAAATTTAAGCTAAATTTTATTGAAAGGGATATATCTTCAGATATATCCCTTATATTATTTGTATTGATAATATATGTAATTATAAGGATATACAGAAGCATCGCCCGCTCGTCCTTATAATTACATCTATTATCAATAGATTTCATAAGGAACTTTTTCTACGAAAAAATGTATTTAATTTTTTAACGCTTTTCTTCTTCGCATGATAACGACTACAACAAAAAAGACAAGGGTAAAATGAACAGTAAACTGCCCTTGTCTTTTTTGTTTCCGTCGTTCTCTATAGCTTGCGAAAAGCGTCAAAAAAAATGGACGCTTGTGAGAAACAACCACTAGCTGAAAGAGAGGTACAATCATGACTACTACTGATAATATTTATGTAAACGTATTTTTGACTAATTTAGGTAAATACACTGAAGGTTATTTGATTGGTAAATGGATTACATTATCTACAGCTATAAATTGGACAGAAGAACTAGAAAGCATAGGCGTTAAAGACGGTACAGACTACGAAGAATTTTTTATAACAGATTTTGAAAGCAATGCAAGTATAAGAATAAATGAATATACTTCTATTTATGAATTAAAGGAAATAGCAGAACAAATTGAAGAACTTAACAATACTGTTGATATTAGTATTTTTCAAGCGATTATGTGTTGTGCTTCTAACTTTAGCGAAGCTTATAATATCGCTATTAATGGCAATTATATTTATTATGATGATGTTAATGATGAAGATGATTTAGGTCATGCTTTAGTTGATGAAGGCTTCTTTAATAATATAGATGAAAAAATAAAAATGTACCTAGACTATGAAAGCATAGGCAGGGATTACATGATAAATGTAAATGGCAGTTTTTCCGATAATGGTTTTATTGCCTTGTATTAAAAAATAAGGCTTGATAGTTTTTAGCTATCAAGCCCCTAACCAAAAAAAAGAAGTGATAATATGAAACTTTTAGAAAACATAAATCTTGATACAGTAAATATAAGTAGAATTGAAACGATTATAAAACAACAAAATGAATGTTTATTAGAAATGTATAAGTTATTACTCTTTGATGAAACAACTGATGAACCAGATAATAACAAATGGGCTAAAGCTTTTTTAGAAACACAAATAAAGGCTTTAGAACATATACAAAAAATAACAGAAAAACATAAACAACATTTCTCTAAAAAAGAAGTAAAAAAAGAAGATAAATATATTAATGATGATGATGATGATAATAATGATGATGACGATATAGAACAAGAAAGTTTATTTTAAAGGAGCGAAAGAAAATGAAAGTTTATGGTGTTGGTAGATTAACAAAAGACATAGATAACATTGATTTTAGTGCTACTGGCGTATGTGTCGTGAAATTTACTCTTGCAGAAAATATTTACAACTATAAAACCAAAGAAACAGAAGCTGAATTTTATGATTGTGTAGCTTTTGGTAAACTTGCCGAAAGATTAGGCAATTTAAACATAGAAAAAGGCGAAAAATTGCAGATTGAAGGTAGATTATCTGTAAAAGTTTATGTAAATAAACATGGCAATAAAAGTAAATATACACAAATTATATTAAATAGCTTTGAATTATGCGGTAAGAAAGCAGGTAAGAAAGCAGGTAAAAGATGAAAAGAATACAATTAATGTTTGCTTATCATGAGTTTTTAAAAGGCGGTAAATATTTTACCGCCCATAAAATCCTAGAACTTCTAAATAAAAAGAAAGTTTATTTAGGCTTAGATGATACTAGCTGGGAAGTAGAACAGTTAGCATATAAGTTAAAATTACAAATAACTTATAATAGAAATTGTAATGGTGCTTGCGTTTATTTATAGAAAGGACTTTTACCATGAAACTTTTAGCCCAAACAGAATTATCTCGACCACACGCTTATTTATATTGTCAAACAAGTCAAGCATCTTTGTTTGTATCAAAACACACCGCTTTTTGTAGTGAGTGTGGGAATAAATTTACATTTAGTAAAGTAAATCCATTTACACAAAAGATTTATTGTTCTAAATGTGGTCGAGGTTATGATTATAAAAAAGATGAAGTAATAATAAGTAAAGCGTATAATGTCGAGTTACCTTATATAACAATGTTAAAACTATATGAATTAAAAAATAAAATAGAACTTAGAATATATTACAATAGTATTTCAATCGGAAGCGATAACGTTTTAAATTTTTCCAAAATAAAAGAAACATACACTTTTGATATAAAAAATAGAGATGTAATTTTTAAAAAATATATAAATAATGTTCAGTATGATAAACAAGATATAGGTTATATAACAGATTTAGAAAACTTAACAGAAAATACTGCACTTTATTTTCTTAAGATAAATACTAAAAATTATTACTTTGATAGTTTAACAGCTTTATTAAAGAAAATAAGAACAGCTATAATAAAAAAAGTTTATCAGGTGCATAATATTAAATTAAGTAATGTATATGTAAATAGCTTATCCAAACATGAAAAATTTTTAGGAAATATATTGAATTTAGCTCATAGAGTACGTTTTTTCAATAGTCCTAATATTTCCTATAATAAAGATTTTAATGATGTAAAAACTTATGTCATTAATGAATGTTTAAATGACTTTGAAAAACAATATACTGATAAATTAAGAAAAGACTATATATCTACCATTTTTGATTTATTGAAATTGCCAAACATAAAATTTTTAAAACAACATTTCTCTTTAAAAAACTTGCTTATAGTAAATGCAATATATAATAATCTAAACAAGGATTTAAGTAATAATTTATTAAAGTTTTATTTAGAAAATGAAAAATGCTTTATAAATAAAGAATACAAAGAAAGTTATCGTAGTAATTTAGAGAGAAGAATAAATAAATTATATGTATATATAGATTTTATTAATAAGTTATATTTAAAATACTATAAAAATGTAAAGGTTAATGTTATTTTTAATAAATATAATTATATAAAAGATATATTAAATTTATACAAAGAAGCAAATTTGACTACTTTAAATAAATTAGAACAAGAAAATATTGCTTTTAGTAAACTGCATAATTGGCTGGCTTTAGAAATAGCTAAACAGCCAGAAAAAGATTTTAAATTTGATATAGCTACTAATATTATTGATAAATATGATGTAGACATTAAAAAATATCATTTTTCTTGTGTAAAGAAATATAGCAATTTAAAAGAAATTGCATACCTATTAAATAATTGTAGTGCTGGATATAAAAATCTTATAAATGACAGACTGCAATTAATAGCAATAGCAGATGATGAAGGAGTAAAAGCATTAATAGAAATAAGCAATAATTGTATTATACAAGCTAAACTTTATAATAATGTACCAGCTAACAAAAATAGTTTTATAAATAATCTTATAATAACTTTTGCAAAGGAAATAGGGCTTAAAATCAATACAACAGATGTTATAATAGATAATTATAGTTTATTAAATAAAGCCAGTTAATATAAAAGCTACATGATTAATTCATGTAGCTTTTTTGTTTTTAGCCATTTATTTTTATTTTAGGTATAATCATAAGGACTACATAATAAAAACAGCTTAAAATCGCTCATAGAAAGCGACATTTGAAAAAAACGCGGGAGAAAAGGTTGATTTTCTTGAAAGAAAATCTTCAATCTAAATTTTTACCTGCTCATGCCGCGATTATTACTTTTATCTTTGTCCGGAAACTCCATCACTATTTTTTGTTTGCGTGGTTTTGTACTCTTTTCTTCTGATATTGAAATAGTATGTTGCCTTTCCTGTTCATCATAGAGTAAACCGGCTTTATCATAGAGTTTTAAAAATTTATCGGCTAATTTATCCTTGTTAATTAATGGGTCTTCATTATTTTGAACTATATAATCGAACTGTTCCAGTCCCTTATATTCCAAAGCATTTTGTAAAACAGTCTTTGTTGCCGGTGATAATTTATCATAATACTTATCGCCTATATAGCATAAATCATATAAATCACGGATTTTATCCCTACTCATATAAGCATTGCTTTTCATCAAACAAAGCATGTCTATTGTATATACGTTTATTCCGTTGATATTAGTGTATTGTTCTTTAGGTATATTTCTTTTTCTATAAGAAACTTCCACTTTTAACGGTTTATCTCCTCCATAATTTATAAACGTTCGTTTAACGGTATCTGTATCTTTGGCTATTCTGTATTCATACTCGTATTTTTTACAAAATTTATCAACAAATTCCTTGATATTCTTTTTAGTTCCGTCTAAGTCAATATCTTCAGAAAATCTGTCTAAACCATAGCATTTTAATAATGCTGTTCCACCTTTTAAAATGAAAGCGTCCTTTTGGGTTGTTGACAAATCTTTTAAGAAATCGTCTATTACTTTTCCATGCTTTTCTTGATTAAACTTTTCCATTATAAACCAGCCTCTTTTTTATATCTTACCCATTGCATCATATATTCTTTACCCATAAATTTATCTATTGCCGGCCAGTTTTCGTTGTTTTTTAACATACTGACTTTAGAAAAAATCTCCGGCGTATATTTATCGTTGCAGATAAAATTATCCCGCATTCCCTGTGCTGTAGGAAAATATCCTATACTGATTAAATCAAGCAATGCTCTGATATGATTAGCAACATTAAATTTTCCTTTGTTTTCCGGAATAGTTCTGTTTTGTTCTATACCGTAATCGCCCCATATACTATGACTGCTATCCCAAAACTTTAGTTTTTTCCAATCAATCGCTGATGTATGCCAGTCGCCGAATGTATCTAAATCACACATCAAATTCAAAGCAAATATACCTGATAAGTATTTCAATATATCACCTGCTTTTATTCTGCTTTACTAATCATTTTATATCCTTTATATACTAAATATAGTTTTTATATCTCACGGCCGAAAGAAAAAATACTATATGTTGTATATAGTCAGCGTCCTATATTGCGATTATTACTTTTATCCTTGTCCGGAAATTTCATCACTATTTTCTGCTTGCGAACTTTTATTTTTTCTATGTTTTCGGCTAAAATTTCTTCTAACTTTTTACAATCTTTAAACGGCTTCATGTACATTTCAATATCATATTTCAGTTCCATACTAAAAGCTCTATCATGGGCAATTTTATTAACAGCTAAATCACGAGCTATATATAATTCGTTTCTTGTATGCTGATTTAAATTGGATTTTTCCCAATTCATTTTAAATCCTGCTTTTAAAGCAAGTTCACGATTGACGTACTCCCCATAGCTAAAGCTAGGGAATTCTGGGATACTGACGAACCTTGCTATCAAATGACAGTCTTACGAGTTCTCTCCGCAATGGACAACGCCCTGCCCATATTTATCGTTTAACGAGAGCAAATTCTCGGACGTGCCTTATATCCCCAGCGCTAAAGCACGGGGCTTTACGGCACACTTGGTAATGTTTTGTCTATTTCATCACCAAGTTCTTTCAAAGATAATTCTCCATTAGCATATCGTTCATAAAGTTTTCGAGTTTCGGCAGTAAAAATACAACCTTCCATTTCACAACTTCCCATTGCATAAGCAAGATCTTCATATCTGCGTTTACGTTCTGTTATACTAATCATTTTGTAACCTCCAGCAAATATATTTTTTGAAAGATACCATTTTAAAACCTAATATCATATTTCTTATATTATTATATCATATTTTCATTAAAAAGTCATTAAAAACCTTTATATATAAGGAATTTTAATGACTTTTTTAAATAAAAAAAATATCTGATTTCCAATTAAAACAATTGTAATAAAATCAAAATTAATAATAATACTGGTGTCAAAATTGAAGATATACTTATCCACTTAAACATTCTATCATGGTCTTTTTCCAAATTTTTATGCCAACTAACAATAGATTTTTGAAGTTGATTATAATTTTTAGCTGCATTATTGACTATCTTTTTATATTCATCAAGACATTTTTCATGTACGATCTTCGGCATAGTGTTTATTATTTCATCACTCGTTTTTTTTAAGTTAACTGATGAATCATTAATTTGCTGCACTTGATGAGTTAATTTTTCTATTAACGCTTGATGTTTAGCATTTTCGTCTGATAAACGTTTTAAAACACTACTTATATTTATTAAAATTTCATCTTCAGCTGAAGTTTTTTTAGGTTCATTTTGTTTAATTGAAATATCTTCTTCTTGTTGTTTGCTGTATTCTTCTTCATAACTCATAAGTAAAATCCTCCTTTTCCTTATAATTCTGGTTTACCATTCTTATCATTGAATGTTTTATTACAACTTTGACATAGCCAAAATTCACCGTTTTTACCTAATTTTTTTACCAATAAATTTTTACAACTTGGACATTTAGCCATAATTGGCTTACCGTTATCATCTTCAAAAAAAAGTTTTCTTCCTGTTACTGGAGAAACACAATCTGGATTATTACACATATGAAAATATTTATCTATTTTGGATGAATATTTTCTAACAATTTGCCCTTTATTACATATAGGACAAGTAATACTATCTTTATCTCTATAGAACGGAAACTCTTTATTTTCCGCAAATTTTATATTGTCATAGACCATATTTATTACAGTATCTATAAAATCCTGCAAAGATTGTTTTCCTTCAGCTATTTCTGCCAGTTTATATTCCATTTCTGCGGTAGTGTCAGGATAAGTCAAAGACTTATCTATATTCTCAATTAAATTTATACCAAAAGCTGTAGGTACAAGTTCTTTTTTTACTTTTTTTAAACAAGGCTCTATATCCCTGCCCTTAGAAACAGTATCTTGAAGCTCGGCAATTATTGTATCTCGTGTTGCAGGTGTCCCAATACCTTTTACTTCTTTTAATTTTTCTCGATTAGGATTTTTAGCATCCACATATTTATAAATGTTGGCCATAGCTGCAAGAAGTGTCCCTTCTGTAAAACGTTTTGGTGGCGTAGTTTTCTTTTCCTGGATTAAGTAGTCGCCTTTGTCGATTTTATCGCCAATTTTTAGTTTCGGTAATATATTTATATCAGTCGTTTCTTTTTCTTCAAGGGCTTTGAAACCCGCCTCAAGTATAATCTGTCCACTTCCAGTAAAGATTTCATCAGCGACAGATAAAGTGAATATTGTCTTTTCGGCTGTACACGGTGGGAAAAATTGCAATATATAGCGTTTTGCTATCATGTTGTAAATTTTTTGTTGGGTATCATCAAGGTCATTTACTTTTACTATAGTAGGTATTATTGCATGATGAGCCGTTATCTTTTTATCATTCCATGCTTTAGATTTTAATGCTAAATTTGCTTTATCTTTTCCTGGAACATTTAATATATCAAAGATTTTTTTAGCATCTTCAAATTGTGCTTCAGGTATATAATTACAATCAGAACGTGGATAAGATACAAATTTTTTCTCATATAACTGTTGCACAGTATCAAGTACAATTTTTGGCGAATAACCATATTTTTTGTTAGCTTCAACTTGCAATGTATCAAGTGAATATGGTAACGGTGGATATTCCGTTAATTTTTTCTTTTGTACATCTTTTACTGTTATTTCAGCATCGTGTAGTTTTAATTTTATAGCTTGTAATATCGCCTTATCTTTTATTCTGTTTACACTATCTGTAAGTTTATCTGAAGGTTTTAATTGTGCTCTAAAAGGCAAATTATCCTTTGTAAAACTGCCTACTAGCTCATAATATCTAGTAGACTTAAAATTTTGTATCTCTTTCTCACGATTTACAACAAGTGCAAGTGTTGGTATTTTTACACGACCAATACGAAAAATTGTATTATAACCATATTTTCTGGCACTTACACTGTAAGCTCTTGTTAAATTCATACCAACAAGCCAATCAGCACGACTTCTTCCAAGCCCTGCCATATACAAGTTTTTAAAATTATTATTATCCTGGATATTTTCAAAGGCTCTTTTAAGACTTATATCATCCTTTGCGTTTAATAATAGCCTTTGTACTGTTCCCTTATAACCTGCATAATCTAAAATTTCATCAATTAAAAGCTGTCCTTCTCTATCTGGATCGCCAGCATTTATAACTATATCTGCTTTTTTTAATAGCTGTAGTATTACATCTAACTGCTTTTTAGTATTAGCAGAAGGTTTAATTTGCCATTTTTTAGGAATTATAGGATAATTTTTCCAAAATTTATATTTCTCATCATATTCTTCAGGTGTTGCAAGTCTTAAGATATGTCCATAAGCCCAAGTTACAATTACATCATCAGCTTCAAAATATCCTTGTTGTTTTTTATAATCACCTTTTGGCCACAAATAACTAGCTATTGCTTTTCCAATATCAGGCTTTTCCGCTATAAAAATTTTCATTTAAATCAACTCTTTTCTTTATTTTATATCATATTTATGATATAATATTATTGTAAAAATAATATTATGAGGTAAAACTATGAATATTAATATATTTGAAAACTCCGAAACAATATCTAAAAGAATAAAAAATATACGTAAATATTACAAAATGAACCAGCAAGATTTTGCAAAAGAACTCGGTATTTTACAATCCACACTATCTGAAATAGAACGCGGAAATGTAAATCCACAATTTAAAACCTTGCAACTTCTCGGAGATATGATAGGTCGTTCTAATTTAGAATGGTTATTATACGGAAAAACAGAAGTAATTAAAACTGATGAGTGGAATAAAACCCGTATAAACAACTTACTTATTAAACTAAATGCAGATGAACTTAAATTCTGCCGTGAATGGTTAGAATTATATGTAAATTCTTTAAAAAAGAAATGAGGTATGTAAAATGAAAACTAAATGCTTATTATTTGTAATTTTAATGTTATTAATAACATTAGTTAGTGGCTGTAGCAACAATGAAGGTGATAAGTACATAGGGAAATGGACTGGTTTAGAAAATCCTGATAATCCTCTATCTTCAGTACATCAAGTTAGTATTGAAAAAAATGGTGATAATTTTATCATAAAACATAAAATGAGTTCATTTAATCAATACGGTAAACATTTGGAATGGAAAGAAGGAAAAGAATATCAATATAGTTCTACATTAAAAGATGGTAAACTTTCTGTAAAACGTGATTTAGGAGAAAATACGTATACTTATCTTGAAAAAGATGATACGTTGTTATTCTCTCCAATGGGTGGTATTCATTTACAAAGAGATAATGATGGAAAAGTTCTTGAAGAATTAAAAACGCAAGCTGAACCATTAGCTAAAGAACGGTTAGAAAAAAATACTCCTAAATCATTTTCAATAGTAGACCCAGAAGTTCAAAAAATTTTAGATAAACAACAATCTAAATAATGTAATAAAAAGCAGGGTTTAAACCCTGCTTTTTTTAATTTCCAAATCTCATAAAGCCTAATGCTGGCTCTTGAGGAGGTCTGTTTTCCTCATCAAAAGCACTAGGATTATATGGATCATAACCATAAAATTGACCAGCTTTTACCTTTTCTTTATCTAATCTATCAGCAGCAGCTTTTGTTTCTTGGTCAACTACATTATTGATAAAACGTGCTCCGTTTGTTTTTGTTTTATCAATAGAATTTAATGTATTTACTATATTCATAGCATTTGCACGTTGTTTTTCGCCCAAAATACCGTCTGTTTGTGTATTTAATATTTCAGATTGCAGGTTCATTCTATCATTTTCATTATTAATTGTTTCTTGTATAATATCCGTTGCTTCTTTTTTTGTATAAGTTTGTTCTTCAATTAGCAAGTTTGAGTACTCTTGGTCATTTAGTGCTTCTTTACTTTCCCAAGACTTATAAAAGTCTTTATCTTTAAAGACTTTATTAGGATTAATTAAGCTTTCACCATTAGGTTTTATAACCTTCTCAATTTCTGCACTTATTTTATTATCATCAATATCTATTTTCGTATTGGCCAAAATTCTATTTTTAAAATTTTCTAAGCTATTTTGCACAGTCTGAAGCATTTGTGCTGTTTCTCTTATACTATCTGCCAGCCGTTTATAGTCTATGACATGGTCTCCTGGCTTTAAAACACGCCCCCATGCTCCAACAGATACAGTCATGCTAACTAATACAATAATGACTATACATATAACAACAATTTTTTTCATTGTTCATCAATCCTTTTCATCAAATGAACAAATAAGTATCACCTTTTTTTCAATATTTTTTTTTGAAATTGTTCCCAAATACCGTGAATCAAAAGATATATCAGGATCATTTAAAAAAAGTATTTCATCTTTTGGGACTATATGTTCCCCAATTATATTATTTTGCGGTAAACCATCAATATGGTATACCTTGTATTTCCGACCATGAATTTCTACGGCATCCTCACCAATTCTATAAACATCTCCTGGTAAACCTTGTATTTTTTTTATCATAGGATACCCTTTCGGTGCTTTTAACTTAGGGACATCTACAGGAAGTTTAACAACAACAAAATCTCCATAATTCAAATTCTGATTAGGTGCTATCATATATATTCCACGAGGTGCAGACGGTGATACATTTTTATAAAATATTGTTCCCATACATAGATACAATATTGTTATAAAAACAATAAAAAATAGAATAATTTTACAAAATTTCAATGAGTATAGTCGTGCATGCACGACTATACCATTGTATTTTTTAAGATAATTCATATTTACCACCTAACATTTTTAACAAAGATGTTGGTATTCTTGCTGTTAAAAAAGCAAGTCCAATCAAAGAAAGGCACATCAATATAAATTTAATCATGGCTTCTGAATTTATACCATTATTTACGGTATAAGAACCAGATAAATTACCATTTACAAGGTCTATATATTCTTGTGCCCAACCTGGAAGTGGTTCACCATCTGTTACATTTCCAGGTCCTCCATTATAAGCTGCTAATGCATAATTCCAATCACCATACATATCATGTAATTGTTTCATATACTTCGCAGCGGCTTCTAAATTCTGTTCTGGATTAAATGGATCGGAACAGCCAAGCCCTGCTGCTGTTCCAGGCATTAATTGTCCTAATCCTTGTGCACCAGCCCCAGATACCGCATTAGGGTTCCAGCTACTTTCAAGTTGTATTTGTGCCAAAAACAGTGATACTGGAATACCATACTTTTGAGCTTTTTCTGTAGCTAGTGCTACTAAATCAGGTGGCCCTGTTATCGTTCCTGTGCCTGTTACTTGCTCCGATGGCGTCTGCACTGTAAATATATCACCAGGCTCGGCATCACGAATACATACAACACAAAATCCAACCATAATTGAAATAATAGTTAACTTTATCGTGTTACTTACAATATGTCCTAAACTTCCTTCAGCAATAAATTTTGTAAAGCCAAAAGCTGAAAAAGGAAACGTACAAATACTAAGAGCTGCTACTACATAAAACTCAATATAAACAATCATCACATAACAAGCAAGTACAAAAAATACACCTATTGTTATAAATGTTGCAAGATAAATTGGAATAATCGTTGATAAATTAGTATAGAAATCCCAACTGCCAAAACTAGCTATTTTATTTAATGCTGGTGTTACCATAAAAATTGCTTTTTGTAATATCATTTGCGGTTGAGATACATCATTTCCTATATCCGGGTTATTAGCAAATGTAGTAGAAACAGACGTTACAAATGACAAAAAAAAGTCATTTATAATTGTTTGCCAGTTTAGCATTACAAACATCAAAAAGCCATATTTCATTACTTTAGTTATGGCAAACTGCATTGAAATAGTCATACCACTTGTCATCATTGGAAGCGTTAAATCTAAAATACATATAACAAGTAATAATGCAAAGCAAGCATCTTGTAAAAAATCAAAGCCACGACCAGCAGCTTCAACAACCTGTTGCATTATATCTTGTATACTTTCTCCAAGTTCATACATACTTTCAACGCCCCATGGAAGCGTTACATTATCATGTCCCATTACAGCAGGACCACCGCCGCCTGAAGGCATGGTATTTCCGCTTAAATCCATTCCAAGCGCTTCAAGATACGGTACGGGGTCAACACGGCTGCCGAACTCACCAAGCGGCCCGTATTCTATATGCACATGCGGCCCGGTGGAATATCCAAGCGGCCCATCGTAGGCATCGCCGCCGGTATACCCTATTATTGTTCCTTCCGTAACATATCCTGTCTGGCATAAAAGCGTGTCTGATGAGCAGTCGCCAAACATCCAGTAACTGCCGTCTTCCAGCGTTATATCCGTCCAATAAATATAACCGCCGCCCGCTCCGTGATTTACTGTACCATTTGCTGGAGCAACTATAGGAGTGCCAGAAGGAACATACACATCTATACCCTTATGAAATGTACTAGCTCTTCCTCCTGCATCACGAGGGCCATATGGAGAAGTTACTTCACCACCAATAATAGGTGGTGAAGCTAATACCTTAAATGGTATTAAAATAATTATTAAACATACAAAAATTATTTTCTTCATAGGCATTTCACCTATTGCGGTTTGATTGAGGTTTAGTAGCATATTCACCAGTTTTAAGATTTTTATAATCTTCCATTTGGTTCATAAAACTACTTCTAATCGAGTATTCAAGCTATATGTTCTAAATTTAGAAATACGAGTTTTATCCATCAAAGAGCTTTCAGTCCCATTATAATTTCTATTCCAACGCATCAAAGACGCCATAGATATACCATAAATACCGCAAATATCTTTAATAGTATATTTTTTAGTACGATATAATAAAACTATTTTTAATCGAGTATCTAAATCATATGGTTGACGATTATACATAATAATCTTCCTCTCTAAACTAAAAAAATAGATGTGAGTTTAAACTCACATCTATTAAAATTCTATACTCTCCAAAATGCTTATTGAATTTTCATTAGACATTATCAAACCCACCATTAACCAGTAAATTTGTTTTTGTTGTTCTTTGTTTAATTCAGAAAATAATTTCATAGCTTTTTCGTCGATTTTATTTAATTTAAAACTATCATCACACATATATAACACCGCCCATTGTTATTTTGAGATAAATTTTATGTATTTTTATCATTCTGTGATTAAACTTATAATAATATAGAAAAATTAAAAAGTCAACTTTTAATCACTATGTGATAAATGATAAAATAATATAAAATAATATAGTAATGTCGATTAAGGAGGTCTGTTTTTATGAACATGAGCGAAAACATAAATACAGAAATAAACAAACGAGTAAAAAAACTTAGAAAACAATTACATTTAACACAAGCAAGCTTTGCAAAAAAAATAAACGTTGCTACCTCTACAGTTGGAACATGGGAAATAAACAAAAGAAACATAAAACCCATATACATTTCTGCTATATGCACTACTTTTAAAATAAACAAAGAATGGATACTATCTGGAAAAGGAGAAATTTATGCAAATGATGAAAACAACCCAGTAATATTACAAATTGCAAAAGAATATGATTTAACCAAAGCTCAAACAAACTTCATGAAAGCATTTTTATGTTTAAGTAAAAAACAAAAAGACATAATCATTGAAACAATGGAAATTATGAAATCAATGCTAGACACTACAAAAAAAGAACAAACATTAATTAAACCAGATACAGACTTAACAATAGAAGAGAAACGCAAATTAGTAAATGAAGAACTGGATGCAGAAGAAGCAGCAGCAACAGCTGAAAAAAAAGAATTGTTATAAGCTTTCATTTTTATAAATGGTATAAAATAAAAAAAAGAACTTCCTAAAATCAGAAAAATAGGAAGTTAAATTAAGAGTTAAAATATACTATACACTATATGTAGTAGTTAACTCTTATTTTTTTAGTTATTCAATAGACAAAAATAAGACCTTTTTATAATATATGTTGTTAAAATAATAATATACTATATATAGTATATGTATATATTTAATACATATTTTTAATATACATATACTACAAATACATATATACATGTATGTATTTATTAATATATATTATACACACTATTAATATACACACTACTATATACATTAAAGAATATATGTATATTATTTTATATGTATCTGCAAATATATATATAGTATTATACACACTATTAATATACACACTGCTATATACATCAAAGAATATATGTATATTATTTTATATGTATCT
>OLTD01000515.1_pt1 | contig 16622 bp, 15 predicted proteins | sample 1643231 | NCBI WGS metagenome assembly OLTD01 (sample SAMEA3136647, study PRJEB25190) | human gut metagenome | biome: human gut; feature: human-associated habitat; material: faeces | place: Austria | collected 2013
CATCGGGTACGGGGAAGACGTTGAGCTTGTTGATCTCCTCGGCCTTGTCGGAAACGGCAGCCGCAGCGATCGGAAAACAGGTGCGAATGGTCTTTGCAATCATGGGTATTTGAATCTCCGTTTTCGGATGCTAGTTCAGACGGCTCTTGAGCGCGTCGATATGGATGCCGATCTTAAGGCTGGCGGGATCGATCTGGGCGATCTCCTGCAGAGTGAAGGCAACGGAGCTCGAAAGATTGTGGCAGACGGACTTCATGTTGACGCCGTTCTCGAGCACGACGTGAAGATCGACCGTAAGGCCGTTCTCGTCGGCGGACACAAGCACGCCCTTGCGGAGGCGCTGACCGGCAAGCAGGCGCACGCTCTCGGCGCCCTGGAGCTGCTCAGCCATACCGACAACGCCATAGCACGTCATCGCGGCATAACCGGCAATATCGGCAATAACGTCGTTCGAGACGCTCAGGCTGCCGTTAATGGTCTCAGACACAAGAATCTCCTTTTCTTGGTGCTCGCGGCACCATGTCGTGGGAGCAATCATTGCAATATTCTACAACGACCGCAGCATGTTGAGGTGGCGGGCCTCGGGATTACATCCTCGACACGAAATGTTGATATGGTAACGTTCGCGAACGGCGATCGCGGCATGAAAAAACCCGCCGCATAAGCGACGGGTTTTACAACCTGGCTCCCCGGGTAGGACTCGAACCTACAACAGCGCGGTTAACAGCCGCGTGCTCTACCATTGAGCTACCGAGGAATAGGTGCGTGCTCTCAAGCAACGAAGTTTATTATACGGACGAATCAGCTCAGGGCAAGAACTTTTTTAAGAAATTTTCCGACCCAGTCATTGGGGACGTTCTTAAACGACTAGTCATTCAAGAACGTCCCCAACGACTACCTGAAGTTGCGGTGGAATAGGAACTGTTTTGGCGTCTGGAACCCCCAATTAGTCCCTATTTCACCGCAACTTAAAAAGGGGCGCTGACCGGGATAGTCAGCGCCCCTTTGTTGAATGGATTAACCACCAAGATATGCCTTGCGGACGTTATCGTCATGCAGGAGCTCTTGGCCCGTGCCGGTCATGGTGATCTTGCCGGTCTCGAGCACGTAGCCGCGCGTAGCGATCGAGAGCGCCATCTGTGCGTTTTGCTCGACCAGAAGCACCGTGGTGCCGGCCTTGTGCAGGTCCTCGACAATCTGGAAGATCTGCTCAATCAGAATCGGCGCCAAGCCCATGGAAGGCTCGTCGAGCATGAGCAGCTTGGGGTTGCTCATAAGGGCGCGGCCCATAACGAGCATCTGCTGCTCGCCGCCCGAAAGGGTGCCGGCGACCTGACGACGGCGCTCCTTCAGGCGCGGGAACTGCTCGTAGACGCGCTCAAGGCCCGGAGCAACCGTGGACTTGGGCTGTGTATAGGCGCCCATCTCCAGGTTCTCCTCGACCGTCATCTGCAAAAAGGCGCGACGGCCCTCGGGGACCTGAGCCAGGCCCTTGCCCACCAGCTTGGCGGCAGGCGTGTGGGTAATGTCCTCGCCCATAAACTTGATGGAGCCGGTCTTGGAACGCAGCAGGCCCGAGACAGTCTTGAGCGTCGTGGACTTACCGGCGCCGTTCGCGCCGATTAGGGCCACAATCTCGCCCTCGTTGACGTTAAAGGAGATGTCCTTGATGGCGTGGATGGCGCCGTACCAGACGTTGATGTTGTAGACGGAAAGCATCGGCTCTGCCATTTAGTTCTCCCCCTTATCCTGCTTGCCCAGATATGCCTCGATAACAGCGTCGTTGTTCTGGATTTCCTCGGCCGTGCCCTTGGCGATGACCTTACCAAAGTTGAGCACGCAGATGCCCTCGCAGATGTTCATAACGAGCGACATATCATGCTCGATAAGCATGATGGCGATGCCGAAGGTGTCGCGAATCTTGACGATGTTCTCCATGAGCTCCGCGGTCTCGGACGGGTTCATGCCGGCGGCAGGCTCGTCGAGCAGCAGTAGCTTGGGGTTGGTGGCAAGCGCGCGGACGATCTCCAGACGACGCTGAGCGCCGTAAGGCAGCGATCCGGCCTGCTCGTTTGCCAGATGCTCCATATCAAAGATGGACAGCAGCTCCATGGCGCGCTCATGCGCGGCCTTCTCGTGCTTCCAATACGTCGGCAGGCGCAGCACGCCCTCAAAGCCGGAGTAGCGCTCCTGGTTGTGCAGGCCGACCTTAACGTTATCCTCCACCGTCATGGTGTTGAACAGGCGAATGTTCTGGAAGGTACGGGCGATGCCCATACGGTTGACCTGATAGACCGACTTGCCAGAGGTGTCCTCGCCGTCGAGCAGGATGGTGCCGTGCGTGGGCTGGTACACCTTGGTGAGCAGGTTGAAGACCGTGGTCTTACCGGCGCCGTTGGGGCCGATCAGACCGGCGATCTCGGTCTTGCCGATAGTTAGGCTAAAGTCGTCGACTGCCTTAAGGCCACCGAACTCAATGCCCAGGTGGATGCACTCGAGTGCCGGGCGCTCGCCCAGATCACGGTCGGGAACGATGGCGCCAGAAGGATACGGGACCATCTTGCCCTTGTTGAACTCAAATTTACTGGGCATCGGCTGCCACCTCCTTCTTGGAAGCAAAGCGGTCCTTGACGCGACCGAAGAACGCCTTGAGCTGCGGGTTGTTGGTAAAGATCATGACCAGGATCAACACGATGGCGTAGATGAGCATGCGGTAGTCCGAGAACTGACGGAGCAGCTCGGGAAGCACCGTGAGCAACGCCGCCGCGATGACGGAACCGCGCATGTTGCCCAGGCCGCCCAGGACCACGAACACCAGGATGAGGATCGACGTGTTGAAGTCGAACTTGGTGGCGGAGAGCTGCGAGAAGTTACCGCCGAAGAGGGCTCCGGCAGCACCGGCGAGGGCAGCGGAAACCACGAAGGCAATCATGCGGTACTCGGTGACGGAGATGCCTACGGACTCGGCTGCAATCTTGTTATCGCGCACGGCCATAATGGCACGGCCGGTACGGCTGCGAACCAGGTTGAGCACGATCACGAGTGCGACCATGACCAGGATGGCACCGGCGAGGAAGGTCGAGTACGTCGACACGCCCGAGGCGCCCTGGGCGCCCTTGATGATGGCGGTGCCGTCCTCGAGCAGGTGCAGGTCGTCGATCGTAGAGTTGCCCGTGATGTTAAAGATCACGTGCAGGCCGCGGGAGTCGACGCCCACAATGAGGCAGGTGACGATCTCTTTGATGATCTCGCCAAAGGCCAGGGTCACGATAGCCAGATAGTCGCCGCTCAGGCGCAGGACCGGGATACCAATCAAGAAGCCCAAGATGGCAGCGGCGATAGCGCCGACCACGATGCTGATGATAAGGCGCACCGGATCGGAGGGAACGGCGCTCTCGAGGGCGACCGCGGTGACGATGCCCGTATAGGCACCGACACTCATAAAGCCCGCGTGGCCCAGCGACAAGTCGCCCGCGATGCCGACGACGAGGTTAAGGGAAATGGCCATGACGATATAGGCCGTGATGGGAACCAGCTGACCGGCGATCATGCGCGGGATCATGTGGTTAGACTGCATAAAGAACACGATGGCAAATGCCACGATGCACATGGCATACGTGACAAAGTCGTGACGCGTCTGCTTGTCTTTAAGAAACTTCATAACGCTCACCTACACCTTCTCGGGGACGTACTTGCCCAAGAGGCCGGCAGGCTTGACGAGCAGGACGATGATCAAAACACCAAAGACGATGGAGTTGGCAAGGCTCGTGGAAATGTAAGCCTGCGCCATCGCCTCGATGATGCCGATGAGAATGCCGCCGACAAAGGCGCCGGGGATGGAGCCGATGCCACCGAAGACGGCGGCGTCGAAGGCCTTGATGCCGGGCATGGCGCCCGTCGTGGGCTGCAGCACCGGCGAGTAGGAGCACAGCAGCACGCCGGCGATGGCGGCAAGGGCAGAGCCGATGGCAAACGTCATCGAGATGGTGCGGTTGATGTTGATGCCCATGAGCTGAGCGGCGGCCTTGTCCTCGGACACGGCGCGCATGGCTTTGCCCATCTTGGTCTTACCTGTAAAGAACATCAGGCCGGCCATGATAACCAGGCAGGCGACGATGGTGACGAGCGAGACGGCGCTTACGTTGAACTTGGCCAAGAACTCCGGCACCTGGAAGGTGACGAGCGAAGTGAAGTTCTTGGGCGTGGCGCCCCACAGAAGCTGCGCGGCGTTCTGCAGGAAGTAAGACACGCCGATAGCCGTGATCAGAACGGCCAGCGGGCCTGCTTGGCGCAGCGGCTTATAGGCCAGACCCTCAATGAGAACACCGAGAACCGTGCAGGCCACACAAGAGAGAACTACAGATGCCCAGCCCGGGAGGCCGAGATACGACGTGGCGCAGAACGAGACATAGGCACCGACCATGATGACATCGCCGTGAGCGAAGTTGAGCATCTTGGCGATACCGTAGACCATGGTGTAGCCCAACGCGATGATGGCGTAGACGCTGCCCATGGACAGGCCGTTGACCAGGTATTGGATAAAGACCGTCATGTTCCACATCCCCCTTTCGAATAGGTTTCCAGTTAATGTATGAAACAGGGACGTTACACTGTCCCTAGATACCAAGCAAGCAGGGAAGGCCAAAACCTCCCCTGCTTGGGATCAAAACCGCTCTATGTAAGGCGGCCAATTAGGCCTGTACGTACTTGCCGTCGGTGATGACGTACGCCGTGGGCTCCTTCTGGACCTGGCCCTTATCGTTCCAGGTGAGCTTGCCGGTCAGACCGTCAACGGTAATCTTGAGCATAGCCTTGGACAGCTTCTCGGCGACCTCGGTCGGATCGGCGTCGACACCAAGACCGGCCTCCTTGACGGCCTCGGCCACCGCGTGCACGCCGTCGTAGGCGTCAGCGGCAAACTGGTCGGGGGTATCGCCGTACTTATCCTTGTAAGCGTTAACGAAGTCGGCGTTCTTCTCGTCGTCGGCGGAGAACGGGGTCATGAGCAGCAGACCCTCGGCAAGAGAGGTATCGAAGCCCTCAACGCCCAGGATGCCGTCCATACCGTCGCAGCCCATCATCTTGACGTCGTAGCCCATGTCCTTGGCGTTCTTGAGCAGGACGGACGCCGGCGTGTAGTAGATCGGCGCAAAGATCATGGTGGCGCCGGCCTGCTTGGCCTTGGTCAGCTGGTTGGTAAAGCTCGTGGCGGAGTCGTCCTTAAAGGTCTCCTCGTCAACAATCTCGAGCTTGGACTCAGCGGCCTGGGCCTTAAAGGAATCTGCGATGCCCGAAGAATAGGCGTCGCCGGAGTTATAGAACAGCACGAACTTCTCGTCCGCATACTTCTGCGCCAGGAACTTGGCAGCGTTGACACCCTGGTTGGGGTCGGTGAAGCAAACCTGGAAGACGCAATCCTTGCCGTCGGTGACGTCCTCGGAGGACGCGGACGGGGTGATCATGAACGTCTTGGGGTCGTTACCGCACTCGGCGGCAACGGCAACCGACGCACCCGTGGTGGTCGGGCCGACGAGGGCCTGCATGCCCCAGTCGAGCAGGGTGTTGAAGGCGTTGACGGCCTTCTCGCCGTCGGCCTGGTCATCCTCGGCCTTGCTGGCAAGCGGCAGCTCCTTGGTCGAGAAATCCTTGCAGCCAAGCTCGACACCCTGGGTAACGGACTTGCCGTAGGACGCGTTGGCGCCGGTCAGCGGGCCGATGGTACCGATCTTAAACGAAGCGTCGCTTGAAGCGGAACCGCTGTCGCCGCCGTTGGAGGAGCAACCAGCTAGAATGGACATCGCCCCCAGACCTGCTGCGCTCGCGATAACGCTCCTGCGATTCATAACAGGGTTCAATGACTTACCGGTGAGGCTCGACATGCGGCTCTCCTCTCAAATCTCGTCGGGTTTCGGTTACCCGACAGGCCATCCTTCGCCGTGTTCGGCGTTCGCAAAATACTAGACGCTTTAGTTAAGGAAAGTGGCGATTATTTCAACTTTTCTTTGGATTTGTCCATTTATCCATAATTCTGCGTATTTCTGTCAGTTTATGCAGTTTAGCCACTTTATTGTGTGAAAGTAATGTTTCCGTTCTGTTACAGGCGTCCTTGCCCTGAATAAAACGGCCCCACCGGTGTCGTTATATGCACTTAGGCGGCGATGTACTTGCCGTCCTGAATCACATAGGCCGTAGCGGGCTTTGCGACCTGGCCCTCGTCGTTCCACGTGAGCTCACCCGTCAGGCCCTCAATCTTGATCTTGCGCATGGCCTTGGCAAGATCATCGGCAATGTCAGCACCATCGGCCGTAATATCGATGCCCGCCTTGTCGATGGCCTCGGCGATGGCGTGGACACAATCGTAGGCGTCGGCGGCAAACTGGTTAGGCGTCTCGTCGTAGGCATCCTTATAGGCCTTGACGAAGTCGGCGTTCTTCTCATCGTCGGCAGAGAACGGGGTCATGAGCAGCACCCCCTCGGCAAGAGAGGTATCGAAGCCTTCCACAGAGAGCAAGCCATCCATGCCGTCGGTACCCATGAGCGTCATGTCGTAGCCCGTGTCCTTGGCGTTCTTGAGCAAAACGGACGCCGGCGTGTAGTAGATCGGCGCAAAGATGAGCGTGGCGCCGGCCTCCTTGGCCTTGGTGAGCTGGTTGGTAAAGCTCGTGGAGGAATCGTCCTTAAAGGTCTCGGTATCGACGATATCAAGTTTGGACTCCTTGGCCTGCTCGGCAAAGGCATCGGCAACACCCGAGCTGTACGTATCGCCGGAGTTGTAGAACAGGGCGATTTTGGCATCCGCGTACTTCTCGGCCAAGAACTTCGCAGCGCTGGCGCCCATGGTGGGATCGGTGAAACAAACCTGAAAGACCGTGGTCTTATCCTTGGTGACGTCGAGCGACGAGGCCGAAGGCGTGACCATGAGCATATCGTCGGCGATCTCGCCCGAGACGGCGACGGCAGCACCGGTGGTGACCGGGCCGACGAGAGCCTGCATGCCCCAGTCGCACAGGGTATTGAAGGCGTTGATAGCCTTCTCGCCGTCAGCGACGTCATCCTCGGACTTAAGCGAGAGCTTGAGGTCCTTGGTCGAGAAATCTTTGGCGGCGAGCTTGGCACCCTTCTCGGCCGAAACGCCATAGGTTGCCGCGGCGCCGGTCAGAGGTCCGATGACACCGATCTTGAAGGTCTTGCCGTCATCGGCGGAGCCGCCCTCCGAGCCACCCGACGAGCAACCAGCGAGTGCCACGGTGCTGCCGAGCGCCGCGGCGCCGGCGAGAAAGTTCCTACGGCTGAGCGTGCTGTTGATGTTGAACATGGTGTCCCCCTTTTCGCTGGCCGCAGTGCGGCCGTCTTGCGGTACGGGGCAAACCTTATGGCGCAAACGTTGACAGTTTGTTACGGAGTTTCGTTTGTAGCGAGCATGTTTCCAATGTTTCCGCAGCGTTTCGGGGGTGCCGTTTTGTGCGACTCCTGTTGCCTGGCGAGCACGCGCCCTCGGTTCACGTTAGAATGCACTCAACCTTTAAGCGGTTAATCCATCCATAAGATGCACGAAGGAGCTATCTATGAGCGAACCCCTGCGCACCGTGAACGTCGGCCTCATCGGTCTGGGAACCGTCGGCGGCGGCGTGGCCCGTCTGATCAAGAGCCACCACGATGAGTACCTGGCAGCCTACGGTATCGACCTTAAGCTGACCCGCGCCTGTGCGCTTGCTTGGGAGCAGGCCGAGGCGGCAGGCATTGAGCGCGAGGCCTTTACAAGCGACTGGCACGATGTCGTCACCGACCCCGCCGTCGACATCGTCGTCGAGCTCATCGGCGGCGAGCATCCCGCAACCGAGATCTTCACCACTGCCTTTGAGCACGGCAAGCACGTCGTCTCTGCCAACAAGGCCCTGCTGGGCCGTCATGTTGAGACGCTCGCCGAGAAGGCGCGCGCGTGTGGCGTGCAGATTAAGTGCGAGGCCAGCTGCGGCGGCGGCATCCCCATCGTGAGCACGCTTGAGCATGACCTGGTGGGCAACAAGATCCTGACCATCGCCGGCATCCTTAACGGCACCACCAACTACATCCTGTCACGCATGGACGCCGAGGGCGCCGATTACGCGCAGGCCAAGGGCTATGCCGAGGCCGACCCGTCCGCCGACGTCGACGGCTTCGACGCCGCCAGCAAGACGGCAATCCTCGCTTCCATCGGCTTTGGCACCCGCGTAACCACCGACGATGTCTACCAGCAGGGTATCCGTACCATCGGCGCCGAGGACATTGCCCAGGCCCGCGAGCTCGGCTACACCATCAAGCTGCTGGGCATCGCACGCAACACCGACGCCGGCGTCGACGTCCGCGTGCATCCCACGCTGATCCCCGCCGACCACATGCTTGCCAAGGTCAACGGCGCCATGAACGCTGTCTACGTGGTAGGCGACGCCGTGGGCGAGACCATGTTCTACGGTGCCGGCGCAGGCTCCTTCCCCACCGCGAGCGCCGTCGTGGGCGACATCTTGTCGCTCTCCGAGCAGATCAGCCGCGGCGTTGCTCCTCTGCCCGAGATTGAGCCCTATGGTCACAACCTCGCCTTTAAGCCCATGGACGAGCTCCAGACCAAGTACTATGTGCGCCTGAAAGTCGCCGACCGCGTAGGCGCCCTGTCCGAGACGGTCGACATCTTTGCCAAGCACAACATCTCGATCTCGCTCATCAACCAGGTCGAGGACGGCAAATCGGGCGTCAGCGATGCCTGCTCGGTCATCTTCCTAACGCACCGCGCGCTCGAGAAGGATATCCAGGCAGCCGCCGCCGAGCTTGCCAGCGTCGACTGCGTGGCCGAGGTCGCCAACGTCCTGCGCATCGAGGACGTCGAGGCCTGGACCGAAGGCGTTATGGCGAACTAGCCCAACGCTCGCCTAGCAATACGCGCCTTGAGGGCTCCCGTCCGATGTGGGACGGGAGCCCTTTTGTCTCCCGCCCCAAGCACAACGGCAGAGCACATTTGCGCGAGCCGCTCATCGGTAACGCGGGCTACCGTTCACCGATATGCAAACGCGGCCGATTCCGGCTACCGCTACGCTGTGCTGCGAATGTCCGCCCGCGATGAGAGGAAGCACCATGTTGCTCGAGGGCAAGAAAGCAATCATCACCGGAGGCACACGCGGTATCGGCTATGCCATCGCCTGCCGTTTTATCGAGGAGGGCGCCGCCGTCACCGTCTTTGGCTCGCGTCAGGAGACCGCCGATGCGGCCGTTGAGAAGCTGACAGCCGCCTATCCCGCCGCCAAGGTCTGGGGCCGCTCCTGCGACCTCACCTCACTCGAAGCCGTGACCGAGGCCTTTACCCAGACTGCCGCCGACATGGGCGGCTTGGACACAGTCGTCAACAATGCCGGTATCTCCCAGCGCTCGCCTCTCTTGGACTACACGGCCGAGGAGTTCGCAAAGGTCATGGACCTCAACGTCGTCGCCGTCTTTAACGGCCACCAGGCGGCCGCCAAGATTATGACCGAGGCCGGCCACGGCGGCACCATCACCACCACGAGCTCGATGGTCGCCAAGTACGGTCAGCCCTCTGGCGTCGGCTACCCCACGTCCAAGTTTGCCGTCAACGGCATGGTCCAGTCGCTCTCGCGCGAGCTCGCCCCCATGGGTATTCGCGTCAACGCCGTCGCCCCAGGCGTAACCAAGACCGACATGGTCGCCAACCTACCCGAAGAGGTCATCAAGCCCATCATCGCCACCATTCCGCTGGGTCGCATGGGCGAGCCCGAGGACGTCGCCAACGCCTTCGTTTTCCTAGCGAGCGACATGTCATCCTATGTCACGGGCGCCGTGCTCCCCGTCGACGGAGCCGCCCGCTCCTAAGGAGCCACAAGCTTTGGCTTCAAGCCTCAACATAGCTCAACCAAAAAGGCGCGCCGTCTGAATCAACTGCAGACAGCGCGCCTTCTCCTGTTATGAAAGGGAAACTGCGCCCCGTTTCGAACGCCGATTCTGGGACACCGTTTCCGCAACGGGTCTCTCGCGGAAGCTACATCCCAATCTGGACATTCCGGGACACAGTTTCCCGAAGGGCGGTTTAGTCATGCCATCCTAATCAAAACGAAACTGTATAGCTCCCCTAAGATAACCAGCTCTCATGCTGGAGCAAGCGCATCAGGCAGCACGACCGCTCACCGACATGCAATTTGTTGCACAGTAAAATCGGCTAGTGGCACCCTTATCCTTTATTTAGCGTATAGGGTCAAGGAAGGGAGAATATCATGCCAAGACGGCAAACACCGCTCGAGGTCATGTTCTCCCTGTTCAAGACTTCATTTACCCTGAGCCATCGCGCACTTGCTGAACTGTTACTATCCGATCTGCCGTTAACAAATGGACAGCCCACCGCCCAAATGGCACAGGATACCAGCTGGCTTTCGCGCACGATTGTGCACTCGCAGCCGAGCTCCCTAGAAGATCGCTACTTTGCCGACTGGTCCTGCGCATCGAATCAAATCCTGCACAAGCTACAGGAAAAAGGGTATTCGAACGCCGACATCTATACCATGATTGCGGCAGCGACTGACGCGATGGCTCAAGCGCTCAGTGCCTGTGGGCGTAATGGGCTCCTTTACCGGAACGCCGCCTCGCGCCTCGTCAGCTGCCAGCCAGACAAAGATGACAGGGCTCTTATCTCAATCACGCTCGTTGTTTCGACCGCCTGTTGGTGCGATCCGGCCCGTGCTATCGCGTACATCAGGAACCGCTTTGAATTCGCCGGGAATGCCAGGTCGTTTACCCCCTCAAGTATTTCTTTCTGTCCATGCGATTTAAAACAAACGGGCACCGAACATGCGATCGGCCTTATCAGGATCGATAACGAACTCGTCATCGGCGGCCCTTATGTCATTGAGCCTTCTGCCATGGGCTCCATCATCGGAGCGCTCGCACTCGAAGACGGCGCTGTCACCGATGTTGGGCTGGATGTCTCCGCCAGGCATCTCCGTATCTTCGCCGAGAACAATGCTTGGTACGCACAAGACCTCGGTTCGACCAACGGCACGCATCTGATTCGAACAGCCGACAACAACGAACTCGACATCAGCTCCGGAGCGCCCGCCCAGCTGTACCCCGGCGACATCCTGCGCCTGGGTCTCAGCACCACTTTTGCCGTCGTAGCAACGACGGCTATCTTAGCAAATCAACATTACTAACCATGGAAACAAGGTGACTATGAGCATCACGGATGTCATCAAATATGAGGGCAATAACCAAACTTTTATCTGGAAACACCCCTCAGAAGACTTCAATACGGGCTCGCAACTCATTGTTCACGAGACCCAAGAAGCAATTTTCTTCCTTAATGGACAGGCCCTGGATTCGTTTGGACCAGGCAGGCATGAACTTGAGACTCAAAATCTACCGTTACTGAACGGCATTTCGAAGATAACGACCGGTGGTGTCAGCCCGTTTCACTCAGAGGTCTACTTTGTTAACCTCATCGAGCAAATGGGCATCCGCTGGGGAACCAATTCCAAGATTCAGTTCATGGAACCGACTTATGGATTTCCGCTCTCGCTCGGGGCGTCCGGAGAGATGGCTCTTGCTGTAAAAGAGCCCCGCAGGCTCCTTCTCAAGCTTGTTGGAACCGAAGCTTTGCTCTCCCAGGACAAGCTGATCAGTTATTTCAAAGCTTTCCTGCAAACTCGAATAAAAACTCATCTTGCACAAGTAATTACCGAACAAAAACTCTCCATTTTCGAACTTGATGCACACCTTGAAGAGTTATCCGACTCGCTTAAGAACAAGCTGCTTCCCGACTTTGCCGCATACGGTCTCTCATTAACGCAAATGCTGGTCACCGCCATCGTCAAACCCGAAGGTGATCCGGTATACGAGAAGTTTAAGGACCTCCATTTCAAGCAATATGCCGACGTACGCGAAGCACAGATAAAACAACAGGTCAGCATTATCGAACAAGAAACTGCGGCGCAGCGCACCGTAATCTCCGCAAAAGCACGCGCAGAAAAACGGCAAATCGAGGGCTATACCTATCAACAGGAACGCAGCTTCGATGTTGCCGAAAAGATGGCCCAAAACGAAGCGACTGGCGAATACGCAAACATGGGAATTGGCCTGGGCGTAATGGCCGGTGTCGGCGGGACCATGGGGTCAGTTATGACCGATGCACTCTCACAAGCGACTGGCACGTCTGCGACGCAGCCCATCCCTACGGATACCAATTCGCAGCAAAGTGCTGCAAAGTTCTGTTCCGAGTGTGGATATCGCTTCTCTGGAACCGAGAAGTTCTGTCCCGAATGCGGAGCACGGAGGTCATAATGAAGAACACGCAGGCATATATTGCAGCAATCCCCGTAGCCCTCTTCATAGTTATCGAAAGCGTGGCCGTACTTTTATTTGGACCCTCAACTACCTTTTGGATTGAGAGCACATTCTCTTTGGTCATGCTCGCCCTGGTGGTTTCAACCTTGTTATTTGGACCCCAAAAGAATCTTAAGATATTTGGTATCTCAAAGATACTTGTTATTGGCGTATCGTTTACAGTCCAATTGTTGTTAGGCATGCTAGGGTCCGCGTTAAAAACAGAGGCGCTTCCAGCAATTCCAATTCTCAGTTTTCTGCTAGCAAGCGCTGCGACAGCCACGCTCTTCGCAACAGGCGCTTCCGAATCTCGCGCATCTACTGTTGAAAACCAAGTTTCAAGCAAATCGCAATCCATGCAGAACCTTGAACTTCAGCTAAGACTGCTTCTAGATGAATCACCTTCAGAGTTGCGCGCATCAATGACCAGCCTCTTGGAAACTTCAAGCTTTGCCGACCCCGCCAGTTGTGAAGCAAGCGCTCAAATTGAAGATGAAATATCGAGCGCACTTCGTGATCTATCGCAATCAATCGAATCAAACGATATCGAAGGTGCGAACTCGAAAATATTGCGCATGACTTCGTTGATAAGGCAAAGAGCGGCACTGGTTAAAGCAAGCAAGGACAGCTAATGATCGATAAGGATAAATTAATCTCGCTTCTTATTTCAAAAGAAATTCCGGTAAAAACGGCCCAGAGATACAAAACTATTGGCTATCGAATAAAGCTCGAGAGTGGAACAGCCGTATATGTCTACGACAGCGGCGGCTTCTTTTGTCAAGGAAATAACGCTGATCAGGTCCGGAAAACCATCGAAGATGAAATCATTGATGAACCAAACAACAAAGTTTTCGTTGTTTACGGCCACGATAAAACCGCCCGAAACCAACTCCAGCGTCTTCTCGAAGAGTTAAATCTCGAGCCTATTTTCCTCGATAATCAGCCTATAGGGGGCCGAACAGTAATCGAACAACTAATGGAATACATCCCTTGCGCTAATTTCGGGATAGTACTTATGACCCCGGACGATATAGGCTGTCCAAAGAATGAACAGGATCAACCGCAGCCAAGAGCTCGCCAGAACGTAGTTTTGGAGCTTGGGATGTTACTGATGAAATTCGGCAGGTCTAGGACCGCGATCCTTCTCAAAGAAGCCGACCCGCCGATAGAAAAACCGTCCGATATAAACGGCATCTTATATCTCCCTTACAAGGATGACGTTTTTGAGATAAAGCAGAAACTAATACGGGAAATGAACAGCAAAGGGTATGAAATGGAGCAATCGAAATGAAAGCGCTAAAATGCGAACTCTGCGGTAGCACAGAGATAATCAAGGATGGAGACTTTTTCGTCTGTCAAAGTTGCGGTATGAAATACACGCTTGAAACCGCAAAGAAAATGATGGTCGAAGGTGTTGTCCAAGTTGAAGGCACAGTGAAAACAGACCGCACTGAAGATGTCAATCGATATCTCGCCTTGGCCAGAACCGCTCAAAAAGCAGGTAACAACGCTGATGCTGAGAAATATGCCTCCATGGCCCTCGAGATTGATCTTAAGAACGCCGAGGCATGGTCAATAAAGGCAAAAGCGATAGACTGGCAGCTCACGTTTGACAACGATCGCTTGTCGGAATCAAATGCAGCATGCATCAATATGCTAAAGCTGCTAAATCGAGCCCCATCAGATTTTGATGAGATAAACGCCGCGCTAAACATAGCGATAGGTTTCATTGAGCATTTGCGAGCTATCACAAACTCTGAGATAGACTATTTCTGCCAGAAACTTGCAAATCTACCGAATGCGAAGAATCTAGAGTTAATTCAATCGGGGCTCATTCGTCACCTACAGTCGCGTGAACTCCAATGGAAAAATATAGAGGCCGTGTGTGAATTACAAACGGCTGCCGTAAAGAGGCTCAGCAAAGAGCAGGGGGAGAGTGCCGAGATACCCGAGAATATCGAAGAGCTCCTCGACGCCTTTACCGAAGACCTTTCCGGTCTTGCAGCGCGCAACATTTCATCAATGTATTACAATGCTGCAATCACGATCCTAAACTCTGCGGTCAACGGCTGCTCCACATGGTCGGAACGGTGGAACAAGGTCCGTGTATTTGATTACTACGGGACAGGTGATTTCGACTATGACAACGAAGAAGAAGCTCTTAATCTATGCATAAATGCGTACGATAGTTGCATAGAAGCGACTCGCTTAGCTATCGACCTCTTTGACAATAAAGTCGCCAAACAAGGCACTGCCACAGACGAGATGCTCTTAAGATGCTGGGGCATATTGTGCACTCTCGAGGAGCTATGTATCAAAGTTCGAACAAATCGCCGATACTACAGCCAGTACTCTAGCGGGCAAATAACAAACGACGGCTTTTTCCTTGGCGATGAGGCAAAACAGCTTCGGAGAGAACAGTTAGAAAAGGACATGGCAAAGCGTGACGAATACGACCCCGAGAAGAAGAAGGAACGTGAGCGCGCTGAAAAAGAAGCAGAGCTCCAAGCCAAATACTGGTTAGATAATCCTGTTAAAAAGACGCAAAAACAAGCGCTCGAAGATGAATTTGACCGGCTGGGGAACGAACTTCGAGAGCTTAAGAGCAGACGTTCCTTTTTCAGCCCGTTCGAATTCAAGGCAAAACGAGAATGTGATGCAAAAATCGAACAGGCTCGCGAGCGCAGGCGGGAAATCAAGAACTCTCTGAAGGCCTTAGACGATGAACTCCTGGCGTACGTGTCAAACGAAATTGAATCATAACTTTCACCGCTCGCCGCAACGGTCCATTGGCGACCTCAAAGGCGCCTCAATAGGATAAGAGCGATTTCACACCATGGAGGAATGGCGGGCAAGCGCTCGGAGTGTTCATTTGTCTGATAACCGATATTCACTCTAGCCCGAGCAGATTAAGTCCCAACACCGTCATCTTGCACACGAGCGGCCTTGCGGACACCTTTTCTAAATATCCGGCAGCGATTAGGCTCGACAATGACCTACTCGCTGTCGGCTTTGTCACATCGAGATAGCTCGACACACCATCAAGCGTAGATTCGCCAAAGGCACCGAAGATATGCATCTGTGCCGCATAAAACAGAACATCTTTTGCCCTTTCGGTAAACGTATCGTCGAGCTCATCGATCGCCCGCTTAAGATCATCGAGTTGTACGCGCTTTTCAGCCAAATCGCTCAGAACGGCATCTTGCGCTTGCTCGACCAAATCAAGAATCATTGCAACAAACGGAGTTGCATCGCTGCCATTAAGGGGCCTCTCCACCACGTCAAACGCCTTGTAATATGCGGTTTTATTCTCAGCAATCGTCCTGGAAAGCGACAACACCGTAGGCTGCGACAACGTCTCGTTCAGGCTCAACGCGAGAAGATATCTCCCCGTTCTCCCGTTACCGTCATAGAAGGGGTGAATATACTCAAAGAGAAAATGGCAGATTGAGGCTGCATAGAGGCTTGGGACATCTTCGCGATTGCCCAACTCTATCATCTTGCCAAGGAGGTCAATGATTTCGGGCTCCGAGGAAACACCCTGATGGAGAATCTTGCCCCGATTGTTCTCAATCACAACGGGACCCAAACGGAACATCTTGCCATCCGGACGGTCCTTCGGGTCAAGCACGCCCTTAGTGACGGCATCGAAAATCTCGCGGATATCCTCGGGTTTGCCGGGACGACTTGAACCATCCACCAGCTGAAGGTAGAGGCGAGCGAATTCAATAAAAGGAGTGTGCTCCTTTTCGGCGGCACCGCAAAGTTCGGCCGCGGCATCCTCCGCAGACTCCAGCGCCGCTTCAATCTGGCGCCGTGTGCTGTGCACACCCTCCATTTCGTTGCTGAAAACAACCTCCTCAAGCACCAGCGAACGAATCGAGGCCCCCAAAGCCACATAAGGCAAGCTGTTCCACAGGTTGGAAATCTTTCGCTCTTTTCTGAGGATCCGCTCGCTAGCAACGGACAGGTTCAAAGGAACACAAGCGAACAGTTCACCATACTCAAGGTGAATTCCAGTCCGCACCGTGCCGTCGGCAGTAAGGCGCTCGCGCAGTAACTCGTCATGGCAAGCATAACGATCGGAGCTTGAATCTGCATAAAAGAGTTTTTCGAGCGTCTTGTACGCCATCGCTTCATCGCCCCTTTGAAATCAAATAGCTTAATCGTCTTTCATTATTTCGAATTAATCCGATATTTGCAATTAAGACTCAAGAAATGCATTGTCTAATTTCAGAATTTGAAGTATTGGGAATTAAGGTTTCCTT
>OLTD01000564.1_pt1 | contig 14861 bp, 8 predicted proteins | sample 1643231 | NCBI WGS metagenome assembly OLTD01 (sample SAMEA3136647, study PRJEB25190) | human gut metagenome | biome: human gut; feature: human-associated habitat; material: faeces | place: Austria | collected 2013
GACTCATAAATCTACCCTTAATCGTGTATTGGATGATAGTTGCGGATTTTAGGTCAAAGTAATCCAGTGAGAGGATTGATTCTATACCGTCGGTTCCCGAAAATTCGATTTCCTGTCCCTTTTCCAAATGAAGCTTCTTCCCCTGAAAATTGGAGTAAATTTCTTCATCCAACACATTCCCCCCTACGGAAAGAGGAGAGGCAAGTTTCCATTCCGGCCAATTATCCCATTTCTGTACGTCATCGCTACAGGATGCCGCCAACAGAAGCAGAAAAATCGTATATATATAATATTTCATAATACAGTCATATTAAGATTATACATTTATTTTTTATATGCTTTCAACAAAGCCTGATAAACCGTTTCGTTCACCTTCACGATGCAGCCGTGTCGTGCACCCGGTCTGTCCGTACCATCCTTTACATTAGGTCCGGAGAAGGTACGCTCTTTCCACGGTCCGTCCATAGAGGTCGACTGAAACAAATGATAGCCATAAGGTTTGGCAGCATAAGACTCCGCATAAATGAACCAACCGCTATGATTGGGCCGTTCGATAAAAATAGGTGCTTCGCGCATCATATCATTCGGAGTGACGGGTGCTCCCGGATTGGTGTAAGGACCGGTCAGATTGGAAGAGGTGGCAATACGGACTGTTTTCCCGGTTTCCGGAGCAACAGCCGGATCGCGTTCATCTTTCAAGATTGCATAATAAACACCGTTTACCTTCCGGATAATGGCATCAATAATAGCCATGTTCTCATCTATACCAGTGAAGTTGAACAGTTTCTGCGGTTCTGTATACGTCTCAAAATCTTTTGTCAACACATAGAGAGTACGCATACTGTCCCAGTCATCCTTATCCGGATCGTTGCAGGCATGCCAGCTTATAATATATTGTCCGCTGTCCTTGTCATAAAACATCTTGGGTGCTCCCCAATAATAAGTAGTATAAAATCCCTGCGCATTACTACGATTAAAAATCATTTCATCCAACGGGGTAGACGTCCATGTCACCAAATCTTCCGACCGCCACAAAGCCAACGGATTGACTGCTATCATATAAAAAGCCCCATCATGTCCCTGACAAATATCTGGATGCCCAATGTAAGCACTATTGATTATCCGACCTTTATTCAGCGTCTCCCAATTTACACCATCCCGGGAAGCTGCATAATACAGCTTTCCATAATTAGCATTCGTCATGTGGGCAAATAAATATCCGCCATCCGTTTCCACCGGAATTTCTTCTCTGCCTGTTTCTACATCATCCGAGCATGCCCAACTCATTAAAGACAATAATAGACCAATTATATAGTAACTCATACGTTTCATATCTTTATATTCAGTTAATAGGTTTAATTTATATTTTGCTGCGCTTTGCTCTTATCTTCCGCCCAACCCGGACGTTCCCAAGTCTGCTTCAGCTCTTTTCCATAAGAAACCGCCTGTTCGACTGCATAATTAGGGATCGGCATGTACTGATGCGTCGGCATTACTCCCTTCACCTTATACATTTCCTGCGCATATTTATTAAAACGGATCAAGTCAATTTTACGATTACCTTCATAAAAGAGTTCATGTCCCCGTTCGATCAGGATCGCATCCAGAAAAGCATCTTTGGTATTGGTTGCCACAGCCGGCAAATTTGCCAATCCGGCTCTGTTCCTTACTTGATTTACTGCATTTATAGCAGCCACAGAAGGAACGGTTCCTGTTTTGCGTACTTCTGCCTCTGCATACATCAATAATACATCGGCCCATCTTGCCAAAGGAATATCGGTACCCTGGAAAGTTGTCATGGTTTCCTGCGGAAATTTATTCATAATATATCCATTCCATCTCACCCCCAGATTGTCTTTATTAATGATAACACCATTCTTGTCTTTATAACTAGTCACAATTGTTTTCAAACGACCGTCGTTACTTTCGAAAGCATCATAGTATTTCTTATCCATACTGAAAGCCTGAAACCATCCGCCTCCCATTGGGAAAGGCTCCCCTTTTGCCACATCGGAAGGTAAAGCCCACATCAGGAAAGGATTCGCATTTCCATGTTTCGGGTTACCATCGGCAGCCGGGCTACAACTGACAGCCATAATGATTTCTTTATTGAATTTATTGGCATTCTTGAACAGGTCAACGTATGGGGTACTTCCAGTTCTAAACAAATCATATTTACCTGTATTGAGTTCATTATACATATCCATCGCTCTCTGATAATAGCCTTCCATGTGTTCTCCCTCGTTCAGACAGTGTTTCATCAGGCAGAAACGGGCATAGTCACGCGTATAGCGTCCCAAATCGGGAGCTGTTTCGGGCGCATTCTTTGCAGCAAATTCCAAGTCGTCCGTAATCCACTGGGCCATTTCATCCAAAGAAGGACGCACGGTATTCGATAACGCTTCCGGATCAATTACTTTTTCAGGGTCCAGGATGACCGGTACAGGACCGTAAACATGTAACAGAAAATACATCATCAATCCACGGCACAGACGCGCTTCTCCAAGCAGATTATTCTTTTTTTCTTCTGTAAGAGCAGTCAGAGGAGCTTTCTCCAAAGTTCCAATGATTTCAGTCATACGGGTTATTTGAGCTGTTTTCGGGAAATGGTTGAGGTTACTGCCATCATCTACATTTCCACGCCAGTAATAAAAGCAATTACTGTAATCTCCTTTAGTAAAGCGTTCCCAGTCTGCACCTACTGTGGTAGCAGATGCACATATATCAGAAGTGGAATCAAACATACGTACCGTTCCTCCCGACTGTATATGAATACCGTGCTGCAAACCGCCTGAACCCATATCATACGTCCAAACCGTAGTGTATGGCAAGTAGCAAATCATCATATAGGAAACATACTCCTGCTCTGTAGAAGGATATTCTCCCTGCAACAAAGCTCCATAAATATAAGGATCAAAATTATTCTCACAACTACCGAATAATAGTTGCAAGGAAACAAGCATCGGTAAAAAAATCTTCTTTTTCATACGACATAATTTGTTAGATTTCATAGCTTGAAGTTTAGAAGGTTAATTTTGCACCTATTGAATAAACTCTCATTTGAGGATATTGCCCTCCGGTCAAATTAGAAGAGGAAGTGTTGATTTCAGGGTCATATCCTTTGTATTTGGTAAAGGTCAAAGGATTCTGAAAATCGACAAACACACGTATTCCTCTAATATATCCTTTAAATACAGATAACTCTTTGGGACCCAGATTATATCCCAGTGTGATGTTTCTTACACGTATATAAGAGGCATTTTCTCTTGTATAATCAAAGCCCAGATTTTCGGGTAAAGCCACTGATTTACTGATTGCGATACCCGGGAAGCGTCCGTTCGTGTTTGTCTGGGTATTCCAAATATTATAAGAATAGATACCAACATTGTGCGCATCCACTCCTCTGGAGAGACCTCCGACATCTATACTATTGCCATATGCATCATTCCATTTCTTTACTCCCAATTGACCATACATGAATATATCCAAATCAAAGTTCTTCCATGTAAATGTATTCCCGAAACCAAAATATAATTTAGGTAACGTATTATCCATATAAGAGTCATTCACATCAATGATTCCATCACCATTTTTATCTTTAACAATAGGATATCCCGGCATACAAGCAGCAGGACCTAACGAACGTTGCGATTCGGGCATATTACTCTTATCCACATTGATGATACCGGTCGTTTTATAATAATAGAATGCATTCATCGGTTCATTTTTCCTTTTCTGATATTTTTGATAATCATAGTTGGGCATACGTTCTATCCATACCGCGTTATAATGGGACATTGTAATTTGAGAGGTCCATTTGAAATCATGTGTTTGAAGATTCAGCGAATTCAAACTCACATCTACTCCGGTACGTTTATAATGTCCTCCATTGATAGGACGTGTTCCGTGCATTCCCAATAATTCAGTCGGTGCTGTCCCCAACAAATGGGTTACGTCATTACGGAATACATCTACACTACCCCAGATTCTATCTCTAAGAACGGAAAAATCCAATCCGATATTTTTCATAACCGTCTTTTGCCAGGTTACATCTTCATAGTTGGCACCGGACAATATGTAAGGAATATAGGTAACTGAATTATTATTGAACTGAACATCTTCACGGGTAGTTGTTACAATACCATATAGTATTGTACCTAAATTGTCACTACCAGTTTCACCATAACTGGCTCTTAGTTTCAACATATTAATCCAGGAGATATTCTTTATAAATGATTCTTCGTTCATTTTCCATGCTAGAGAAACAGATGGGAAGAGAGCATATTTCTTACTGGGAAAGAATTTATCCGTACCGTCACGGCGCAATGAAGCAGATACTACATAGCGACCCAATAAGTCGAAATTTCCTCTGACAAACTGTGACCTCTTTTCATTTTTATATTTATAAGAAGTCGGATAGAAAGGACCGTCTGCCATGCCTACACTGCTTCCCTGTATATGATCATTCGCATTTTCGTATGATATATCCGAACCATCACCACTATCGAGATAACGTCCCATACCGGCCATCAGATTCATATCCAACAGCTCTCCAAACTTATGTTGAAATGTCAATGTACCTTCGAGAGTGCTTTGTTGCCTTTTTCCATATCCTAAGTTTCCTCTGGATTTACGTTGCAATGCGTAGTAAACATCAGAAGGTATGTATGAATCACGAGAGGTATTTTCCTTGTTCAATCCATACAACACTTTTGCCGAAAGCATATTCTTTATGATATCAACATCCAATGAGAAATTCATGTAATAACCACTTTGCTCGGACTTATCATTAATATCATGCATGGAAACAGGGTTAGGCGTCCGGCTAAATACATTATATTTCCCTTCGGCATCGTATATAGGAAGATAGGAAGGATAGAAAATTGCTCCGAAAAGTGCTCCGGCTCCCTGATCTCCTAAGTTCCCAACATCCCCGCCAACAGTAGAGTTCGTGTAATTATTCTGATTCAAATTGACGATTGTTGTCAGTTTCAAAAAGTTAGTCAGTTGGGAGGTGATATTTGTACGCAAAGAGTAGCGCTCCATATCCGAATTATGAACGGTAGCATCTTCTTTATAGTAGTTAACACCCAGATAATATTTAAACTTTTCAGAACCACCGCTAATCGTCAGATTATGATTGGTCACCGCACCTGTTTTCAGCACTTTGTCCAACCAGTCCGTAGTCGGAGCATTGGCTATTTGTGTCGGTGTAAAGATAGGTGTCCACTTATCATCATAAGCGGTATTTCCATAAGGATACTGACCTTTGTCATATAAATAATTCTCCTTACTAAAAACATTGACCATGTTCATCAATTCGGGACCACTCAATACCTCCAGATAAGGATAATGTTTCTGTATGGAATAACTTCCTTCATACACTATGGTCGGTTTTCCTTCTTTTCCCTTTTTGGTAGTCACCAAAATAACACCATCGGCAGCTCCGATACCATAAATGGCGGCAGAAGCATCTTTCAGGATTTCAATAGATTCAATATCGTTGGGATTTAATCCTGCCAATCCTGCACGGTTGACGGAGGAAGGAAGTGATGTGCTCCCCGTACCGACTTCAAAAGAGCCGCTAGGCATAACCACTCCATCTACCACATAAATCGGTGTACCACCTCCACGAATGGAGATATTGATGCCTCCCCCCGGCTGGGGACTGGATACGGTTGCCTGCAAACCGGCAGCACGCCCCAACAACATTCCGGAAATATTACTGGTAGCTGCTTTCGATATTTTTTCTGTTTTTACTGTAGCAATAGAAGTAGTCAGATTCTTGCGGGAAGTCGTACCATAGCCCACCACTACCACCTCATCTAAAATTTGCTGATTTTCAGCCAAGGTCACGGATAAAGAGGTCCGGTCTCCCACTTTTACTTCCTGTGTCTGATAACCAATATAGGAAATCTCTAATACGGCTCCCGGTGATACTTCCAACGAGAACTTCGCATTCAAATCAGATGCGGTTCCGTTAGCCGTTCCTTTTTCCTTGATGGTAGCACCGATGATCGGTTCACCATTGGCATCATTCACCACACCTGTGATTTTACGTTTTTTAGTGTCTTTAGAGGTATTCTGCCGTTGCCCTTTTTGGACAACAATGTTTTTACCTTTTACCTCATAAACAACATCTTGCCCGTACAATATCTGATCGATAGCCTCATTCAACTGCTTTGCCTTTACACTCACAATTTTCTTTGTATCCAGATCTCCCACTTTATATACGAAAGAATATCCGCTTTTATTCTTCAATTGCGTCATTGCTTCTTTCACTGAAACATTATTCATTTTCAATGAAACGGCCTGGGCTAGCATTGCTATGTTAAGGCAAAAGAGAGCCACGACCATTAATATGGCCTTCTTCCTGTAATTCATAAAATAAACAAATTATTTAATTAAAACTTGAATAACTCGTTTTAAAAGAGATGTATTTTGCTAACTTTGCATTATCTCTTTTGAAAACATGCTCACGTTTGAAAGTTGTTGAAGAAGAGATTCAGGAGCCGGAAGATGTTCGAGATCTTCCGGTTTTTATTTTTCTCTCCTTATTCATTCACTAAAGACTATTCAGTATTATTTTCTTCCTTCATATTCTTCAATTTCTAAGGTTAAACAATCATAGTATTATAAATCTCTGGTAACCGGTTAATAGATAGTTATATTGCGTTCTTCAATCTTATATTGTATTTTCTCCGTAGATGCCAACGCATCCAATACTTCCTGAATACTTTGCTCCCGACGGACAAAATTACCGTAGAACCGGAAGGTATTTAAAGAATCATTGGCAATGCGAATAGTTACATTGTAGCTACGTTCCAATTCTTTCACGATGTCCGGCAGAAGCTCTTCATCAAAAAACAGATAACCGTCCGTCCATTGCGAAGCATTAGAGGCTGTAACTGTTTCTACTGTCATCCGTCCGTTCGTTTTATTCAATATTGCTCTCTCATCAGGCGCAAGAATTGCTTCTTTCTCTTTTTTCAGTAAATTATTCAGTTCTACTTTCCCTTCCAATAAAGATACTACGACTTCATGATCCTCCGGGTAATCGCGAAAATTAAATTTTGTTCCCAGTACTTGCAATTGTAAATCTTTAGTCTTTACAAAGAAAGGGAGTTTTTCATTCCGCCGGACTTCAAAATATCCCTCACCTTCCAGTTCGATCATACGATTATCGACTCCGAAACCTTGTGAGTAAGTCATTCGTGAACCGGCATTCAGCCAAACTAATGTACCATCCGGCAAATAAAGCTTTGTCCTCGATCCTAAAGGAGCTTCTACGGATATATCCGCGAATGTGTCTTTTACGTTCACTCCTCCCTGCCAATAAGAGAAGCAGCCGACTGCAAGTATGACTGCAATAATCGCTGCATAACGCCACAACATTGACAACCGGAATCCATGATGAGAAGTTTTTTCTATTTCCTTCCGATTTCCGATACGTTTCTTAAATGTATCGAACGCTTTATCTTTATTGTATTTCGACGCAGCTTCACGACTGACAGCAGAAAACCAGACTTCCCGCTGCTGAATAAAGTAATTCTTATTTTCAGGTGATGCAGCTATCCATGCTTTCAGTTCGGCTAAAGCATTTTTGTCCAAACCTTCCGTCAGATAGGTTGCAATCAATTCATCAATATGTTTCTTTTCTTCTTCCATTTTTCTGCGTTCTATAAAGGAGACAGTAGTTTTTTAATTGAGGGTAGTCTAAAAATGACTTTTTTTCGTTTTTACCCGAAAAAAAATAAAAGTAGAGTAATCAGATATTTACTTAGATTCATTTGTAAAGATGCTAATGCATTCTTTATATGATATTTAACCGTATTGACAGAGATGCCTAACTCTTGAGAAATTTCTTCGTATGATTTTCCTTCAAAACGACTTTTATCGAATACGCGACGACATTCATTCGGCAATTTATCAATGGCTTTATATATTTCCTCTTCCAGTTCACGCTCCAACAATGCCCCCAACGGATGCGAATCGGATATCGTCATTTTATCGTCTGTTATCTCATCAGGCATTAGAGATGAAAACGCGATCTCACGCTTTTCCCATTCAGAATTCAGATAGTTGATACAACGATTACGGACGGCTCTCACCAAATAGCTACGGATAGAAACGGAAATCTCTAACGTTTCACGAATCTCCCATAAATGAAAAATAGTATCCCCGACAATGGTTTCCGCGAGGAATTGATCTTTTACATAGCCACTTGCGACATGACACAGCAGAGCATAGTGACGGTCATAGATGTATTGATAGGCGTCTTCGTTGCCTATCTTCAACTGCTCTACTATTAAAGTTTCAGTGTGCTCCATGAATGTATTAGTCGAGTTAATGGCACAAATTTAGAGAAATTGCAGCAGACTACCTAATATCCATATTAATATCTTCAAGGACATCACAATCCAAAAGAATTATAAAAAACTTCTCTCGTTGATTTACGAGATATAGAATAAAAAGTTATTTTTGCACCGTTTTTTAATTTTATCTTAAACTAGTATTATGTACAAGATTTTTCACGGCTTCCATCTAGTGGAAGCTTATCAGGACTTAAAGAAAGCCAAACGGTTGGCAAAAAATCAGACAGTGGCCAGATGTATAAAGCTAACCGTAGCTATTACCCTTTCCCTTATTTTATGGCTCCTCCCTATTGACACATTTGGTATAGAAGGGTTAACAGTTATAGAACAAAGACTTATTTCTATCTTTATTTTTGCCACGCTGATGTGGGTATTCGAGGCTGTCCCTGCATGGACCACTTCCGTATTGATTGTCGTTTTATTGTTACTCACCGTTTCCGACAGCAGCTTATGGTTCCTTACTCAAGGAATCTCGACAGAAGAATTGGGACAGACAGTCAAATATAAGTCCATTATGCATTGCTTTGCCGATCCAATCATTATGTTATTTATTGGTGGGTTCATACTTGCCATCGCAGCAACCAAAAGCGGATTGGACGTATTGTTGGCACGCGTCATGCTAAGACCTTTCGGAACCCAATCACGCTATGTACTATTAGGATTCATTCTTGTTACAGCTGCATTTTCAATGTTCCTTAGCAACACGGCTACAGCTGCCATGATGCTCACTTTCCTAACTCCTGTATTAAAAGCACTTCCGGCAGACGGTAAAGGGAAAATAGGTCTGGCTATGGCTATTCCTGTAGCTGCTAATGTGGGTGGCATGGGAACTCCTATCGGCACACCGCCCAACGCAATTGCCTTAAAATACCTGAATGATCCGGAGGGACTGAACCTGAATATCGGTTTCGGAGAATGGATGAGTTTCATGTTACCCTATACTATTATTGTATTGTTTATCGCTTGGTTCATACTTTTACGATTGTTTCCCTTTAAACAAAAAAATATTGAATTACAAATTGAAGGTGAAGCCAAAAAAGACTGGCGTTCCATTGTGGTTTATATCACTTTTGCTATCACAGTCATACTTTGGATGTTTGACAAGGTGACGGGAGTAAACTCTAATGTAGTAGCTATGATTCCGGTAGCCGTTTTCTGTATAACGGGAGTCATCACCAAACGCGATCTGGAAGAAATCAGTTGGAGCGTACTCTGGATGGTAGCCGGCGGCTTCGCCCTGGGCGTTGCTTTACAAGAAACCGGACTGGCGAAACATATGATTGAAGCTATCCCATTCAACACATGGCCTCCTGTATTAATGATTGTCGGCTCCGGACTTATTTGTTATGCTATGGCTAATTTCATCTCACATACAGCTACGGCAGCATTGCTCGTCCCCATCCTAGCCATTGCAGGAAGCAGCATGCGTGAGAACCTATCTTCCTTAGGTGGAGTAGAGACTTTATTGATTGGAGTGGCAATCGGTTCATCATTAGCAATGATATTGCCTATCACATGCCACAGGCATGATTCAGCAAAAGGATATGGAAAAAGTCGGAATAATCATGGGAATCATCGGACTGATATTGGGATATACCATGTTGATTATACTTGGCTCCAACAAATTATTATAAAAAATACTCTTTCCATACAAATAAGCCCTGTGAGAAGCAATCATTCTTACAGGGCTTTTTTGCTAATCAGTCTTACTTGAAAACCTGGAAAGAATCTCTTTTGATATTGCTATCCGTTGTTTCAGATAGTGGCAGACTTCTTCCCACCGATAATATGGGAAAAAGGATGTGACCACCGGAATGGTTACTTCTTGCTCATTCAAAAGTATTTTGACCCAGACTTGACAGTTCTTATCACGATAAAACACCCATTGCACATTAGCTGCCATCGGAGCAATTTCATAATCTTTCCAATAAATGGATACGGAATCAGGTGATGCTATCTGTATATCCGTTTTTCCTATACCCATCAATGCTACAAAAGGAATGACAGTTTCTGCATGCGCAAAACGAAGATCCACCCGATTGTCCGATTGCCCGTTAATTGCCTGCTCTGTCGTTTGAATAAACTCTGAAAGTAACGGCCATGCAATTGCAACCGGCAACATATTTCCAACTGGTGCTGCACTTTTAGTCAGATATTGCCGCAAGTTTTGTGTTTGCCAATAACCATACCATTCTTTATCATTGAGAATACCTTTCATATTAAAAGATAAGCCTGTATCAGGAAGTATAGCTGCTATTGAGAACAAAGCCATGACAAACTCCCGTTTTTCCTGTTCTGTTTCTTGTCCTGAGGTGAGAAAAATCCTTTTCATGACAGGTGTAAAAACTATCTTATCTTGCACAAATGATTCATACAAAGAAATCCAGTCACCTTTCTCTTTATAATAAACATAAGGCTTGTTCAAATCAAAAAAACGAAGAAGTGGGTTATATTGCTTTCCTGCACTTTTCTTTATTACCAATGAGGAATCCTGTTTTTCCATACCAGAAAGAAAAGCATCCATACTACTAATACAACGAGGAATATAGGAAGCTATCGCTTCAATTCGCGCCGAATCTACAAATATTTCTGGATAATGCAATAGCATACGCTCTGCTATTCCCTTTTGTTCCTGTTCTCCTACTGCCGACAATTCTCCCCATTGTCCTTCGAAAGCTTCGGATAGCCGTAATACCGTAGTAAGCAGTTCCTGACCTTTTACAGTCAATCTTTTTTCCTGCTCCGCCAATATAAGCACATTTCTAACCTTCTCTAATGCTCTTCCCGAAGTCGGGAACCGTGCTCCGTGCCTTCCTAAATGATTGATATAAAAAGGAACCATACCATCATGGTTCAAAACAGATAGATTCTTTATAAAAGGATACGGCATAGCCGTTCCCGCATATTTCTGAATTGCACTTTGCCCGAATAAAAAAGTTATAGGGAAAAGCAGACCAGCTAAAAATATCAATATTGCTTTCATCCGGCAGAATATATATTTGTTTGCCAAACATAACAACCGGACATAGAACAATGTTTATATACGCCACCTACTATTTCTCATTTTTTAAATTGATTGCCGGATAAGATCCTGTCTTTTCCGACTCTCCATACTTGCTCGGACTTACACCATAATATTTTTTAAATACCTCACGGAAATATTTCGCATCCGAGAACCCGACCATATCGGTAATTTCCGCTATTGTATATTCGCCCTGCTTTAGCAATTGTGCAGCATGTTGCAAACGTATCATCCGGATATAATCAGCCGGAGCATAACCTGTCAAGACCTTTAATTTATTAAAGAAACTCGTACGACTCATGTGATGGCGACTGCTAAGCATTTCTACATTAAAATCCGGATCCCCCATGTTCTTCTCTATACATTCCTTGACCGAAGCTATAAATTTCCAGTCCAAAGTATTAGTACAATTAACCGGAAAATTCTGTTCTTCCTCTTCGATACTATTATAAACCTGACGGAGCAAAGCACGATTCGCCAGTAAATTCTTAATCGTTGCCTTGAGTATTCCTACACTGAAAGGCTTGGTGATATAAGCATCCGCTCCGATTTCCAGCCCTTCGAGCATATTCTTCTCGTCTCCCAATGCTGTCAGCAAAACGACCGGAATATGAGACATCTCAAGATCCCCTTTTATCGCTGAACAAAGTTCATCTCCGCTCATTTCAGGCATCATTATATCGGATATAACAAGATCCGGATTAAATTCCCTGATTATGATAAGTGCATCCTTTCCATTCGGACAAGCCTGAATATTATAACTCGTCTTCAGCATATCCACCAGATAATTGCGCAAATCATCATTATCCTCCACTATCAGGATCCGTTGTAAGGAACTGTTTATCTGGGATATTTCCATAGCCGGCAAATCAGAAATACTACCCGGTATGATAGTCTCCGGACGTTCATCCGGCAGCTTGGGAGAAATAAATTTAGCTTTATGAAGATGGCTATTTCCTTTCGGGAAAGTAACTCGTACACAAGTGCCTTGTTGTTCATTGCTCTGAATCTGAATCTTGCCTTTATGTAATTTGACTAGTTTGTATACCAACATCAGCCCTATTCCGCTACCTGTCACTTTTAGATTGACAACATTGCTACCTCTAAAACAGTTCCTGAACAATTTCTTCTGTTCGCACGAAGGAATACCAATTCCCGTATCTTTCACCTCAATGCTCCACGTGTTTCCTTCCTCACAAGCGGAAATGCAGACACTACCTTCTTCAGGTGTATACTTCAATGCATTCGACAAGATATTTTTCAGAATAGATCCCATCTTGTCACTATCAAACCACACATTCAGATAGTCAAAATTGCTTTCATAAACAAACCTGACATGTTTCATTTCAGCATATTTGCGAAAAGCAGCACAAACATCATTCATAAAAGTATTCAGCTCATACTCGGAAACATAAAGAGTGGATGAATAGACATCTATCCGTTCGAAATTTATCAAGTTCGTTGTCAGCTGAAGCAATGTATTTACATTCTTAAGAGCCATATTCATATGGGGTAACGCCTGTTCGGTCACCATACGATTTTCTATGACTTCCTCCAGCGGAGCTTTTATCAACGTAAGCGGCGTACGTATGTCATGAGCCGTATTAATGAAGAACCGTGTCTTCTCATCCGACACTTTCTTCTGCTTTTGCAACATGATGATACGAAAGATGATAATCATAACCAATACCAACAGAATTGCATATCCCACCATAGCCCACAAACTGGCCCATACTGGAGGGGTTATAACAATCTGAATGTTCCTAGTCTCATAGGTCTTATACTTCTCTTCATTGGATATGGCGCGAATTTGCAACGTATAACTGCCAGGAGGCAGATTTCTGACAAGAATCCGGTTATCCTGACTCGGACGGCTCCACTCTTTATGATAACCGTCAATCTTCCATGAATAAAGAATGTTGGAAGGATAATCATAATTAATGGAAGCTACATCAAGGGAAAAAGTATTTTGTCCGTAGGCTAGTTCCAGCCGGTCAGTTTCGTCAATGTCCTTTTTCAAAGGAGATCCGTCATCACCCGGGTAAACGGGATGATAAGCTATCATAAAATCGCGCAGCAACAAACGTGAATAATGCGGTTCCGGTATCTGTATGTCTGTCGGAAATTTAACAGCACCATCATTACCACCGAAAACAAGCATGCTTTTATTGCAGGTCGTGGCAGAACCTGCATTAAAACTGACACTCATCAATCCTTGTTCACGTGTCCAGTTACGAAAAGAATGTTTCTGGGGAGAATAGATTGTAATACCGGTCTCCGTACCCATCAGAAGACTCTCGTCCTGACGCGGAAGAATTGTATAAATATTGTCGGAAATCAACGCACAGTTATCAGTACGATATTGATGGATAAACTTTTTCTTATTAATGTCATAAACAAGGAGTCCGGCTCCACGGGTACCGATATACAAGATACCGTCTTCTCTCTGGTATAATGCACATATATAGGGAGATTCAACAGGCAGATCAATATACCGGTAAATTCCGGATTCTTTATCAAGCAGGTAGAGTCCCATTCGCGTACCAATCCACATCAGCCGGTCATCCTTCTCCTGAATGGTAGTAATAGAACTTACTCCCGGATATAAACGCACATTTTTAGTCTCAAGATTGATACGCTTCAGATGATAATATCCACCGGACCAGATATCACCTCCCGAATCTTTTTTAATGTCATAAATATATTGATCGGGACGTACTCCTGCAATGGCAGCAGGAGAAAGATAAGTTACCTTAAACCCTTTCTTCTTCTCTATCTTGTAAATACCCGATGTATAACCACCAGCCCACATTACACCGGGAGAGACTTCACACAGCGCTAAAAAAATGTGATTCTCATCATTCGGTACCGGATCAAAGGAACTAAAGAAGGAACGCCATTCTTTTGTATCAGTCTGATAGAAACTGATACCGTTACTGGTTGCAAACCAGAGGTCACCGTCACTATCCTCCACCACATCATGAACCTGATCGTTCACCAGTGACCGGGTATTACCAAGAGAATGTCTTATCAGGTCATAACTTCCATAACGGTTGTTACGGATTGTAATGCCGGTGGGATAATTTGCGAGCCAGATGCGATCTTCTTCATCCACATAGACATCATTAATATTATTTCCATTCATCCCGTTATAACTGCCATAATCAGCTGTTATATAGGGTTCACTCATGTATGTATTCACATCCAGCTTATATACACCTCTTCCCCCAGTAGCCACTAGAAGTTCATGAGCGTTTAAAGCAGCAATCTGGTTAATCTCTACATGATTGGGGAATTGACAAGAGATGATTTTTCCTGTTCCCCCCATGTCATATATAAGTATTCCCTCTTTATAGTTTCCCACAAATAACTGCTTTGAAACAGCATGGTAATAAAGTTCATGCACTGGACAGGGAAAACGCACGAGTGCTAATTGTTTAATAATCAATAGTTCCCTTCTCTTC
>OLTD01000595.1_pt1 | contig 13728 bp, 10 predicted proteins | sample 1643231 | NCBI WGS metagenome assembly OLTD01 (sample SAMEA3136647, study PRJEB25190) | human gut metagenome | biome: human gut; feature: human-associated habitat; material: faeces | place: Austria | collected 2013
GCTCGGTGTATATCTTGCCGCTGGCCTCCAGGATCTCCTGCACCTGGTCGGTGGTCAGAGCGTCCAGGCCGCAGCCGAAGGAATTGAGCTGGATCAGGTCCAGGTCGTTGCGCATCGTCACAAAACGGGCGACGGCGTACAGGCGGCTGTGATACATCCACTGATCGACGACGCGAATCGGACGCTCGGGCTTCACCAGATGCGCGAGCGAATCCTCGGTAAAGACCGCAAAGCCAAAGCTCGAGATAAGCTCGGGCAGAGCATGGTTGATCTCGGGGTCGTTATGGTAGGGACGACCGGCGAGCACGATGCCGTGACCGCCGTGGTCCTCGACCCACTTGAGAGCCTTCTCGCCCATGGTCTGGATATCCTCGTGGAAGCGCGCGTCGGCCTCAAAAGCAGCGTTGACGGCAGCATCGACCTCGGAGCGCGTGATTTTAGGACCGCGCACGCGACCGCGACCGGCCTCAGCATCGGCCACACGGTCGACGGCGAGCACCTGGTACAGACGGCGCTTGAGCTCGGTCTTATCGTGATACGGCACAAACGGATACAGGAACTCGATGTTCTGCTCGCGAATCTCGTCAATATTGAGCGCCAGCGCCGTGGGGTAACTCATGACGATGGGGCAGTTATAACAGTTGCCGGCGGTCGGGTCCTCCTTGCGCTCCCAGCGCACGCACGGCATCCAAATGAAGTCGACATCGCGGTCGATAAGGTTCATCACATGGCCGTGGCTCATCTTGGCCGGATAGCACACGCTCTCGGACGGCATGGACTCGATGCCCGCTTGGTAGGTCTTCTTGCTCGACTGGTCGGACAGCTGCACGCTAAAGCCCAGGCGCGTAAAGAACGCGTGCCAGAAGGGGTAGTTCTCGTACATGTTGAGTGCGCGCGGGATCCCCACGGTTCCGCGCGGAGCCTCGTCGGGGCTCAGCACCTCGCGGTTAAAGAGCAGCTCGTTTTTCTTTTTGAAGAGGTTGGGGGCCTCGGTCTTTTGCTTTTTGTGGCCGGCGCCCTTCTCGCAGCGGTTACCGGTAATGAAGCGCCTGCCGCCGCCAAAGTCGTTGACGGTGAGCTGGCAGTTGTTGGAGCAACGGCCGCAGCGGACATGCTTTTGCGTCACGGTGAGGTGCGCGATGTCCTCAGCCGAAAGAATGGTCGAGGTGCCGTCGGCGCCGGCGCGATCGCGGGCGAGCAGGGCCGCACCGTAGGCGCCCATGCAGCCGGCGATGTCGGGACGCACGGCATGAACGCCGGTGAGCTGCTCAAACGCGCGCAGCGTGGCATCGGACATAAAGGTGCCGCCCTGGACGATTACCTGGCTGCCGATCTCCTTGGGATCGCGCAGCTTAATGACCTTGAACAGGGCATTCTTGATGACGGAATAAGACAGACCTGCCGCGATATCGCCCACCGTGGCGCCTTCCTTTTGCGCCTGCTTGACTCGCGAGTTCATAAAGACCGTGCAGCGACTGCCCAGGTCGACCGGGGCCTTGGCATGGATGGCGGCATCGGCGAACGCGCGCACGTCCATGTTCATAGAGACGGCGAAGCTCTCGATAAAGCTACCGCAGCCCGACGAGCAGGCCTCGTTGAGCATGATGTGCTCGATGACGCCGTCCTTGACGCGCAGGCACTTCATGTCCTGGCCGCCGATGTCCAGAATGAACTCGACGCCGGGCAGGAACGCCTTGGCGCCGCGCAGGTGCGCAACGGTCTCGATCTCGCCGGAGTCAGCCTTGAGCGCCTCGATGAGCAGCGCCTCGCCGTAGCCCGTAGTTGTCACGTGGCCGATGGTGCAGCCGGCGGGGATGTGGTTGTAGAAATCGGCCATGATGACCTTGGCCGTGCCCAGGATGTCACCGTTGTTGTTGCCGTACCAGGTGTGCAACAGCTGGCCGTCCTCGCCCACGAGCGCGGCCTTCATGGTGGTGGAGCCGGCGTCGATGCCGATGAACACGCGGCCGGTGTAGCCGTCGAGCTTGCCCTTGGGGACGACCTCGGTGTCGTGGCGGCCCTTGAACTCGGCAAAGTCCTCGTCGGTGGCAAAGAGCGGATCCAGACGCTCAACCTCGGCACCCTGCGTGTCACCCAGGGCATCGATGGCCCCGATGAGCTGCGGGAACGTGCTGAGCTTGTTGGACTCGTGCGCCATGGCGGCGCCGCTCGCCACAAACAGGTGAGCGTTTTGGGGCACGATACGGTGCTCCTCGTCCAGATTGAGCGTGAGGTAGAAGCGGTGGCGCAGCTCGGAGAGATACTGCAGCGGGCCGCCCAGGAAGGCGACGTTGCCGCGGATGGGACGGCCGCACGCCAGGCCCGAGATGGTCTGGGTCACGACAGCCTGGAAGATGGAGGCGGCCACGTCCTCGGGGCGGGCGCCCTCGTTGAGCAGCGGCTGCACGTCGGTCTTGGCAAAAACGCCGCAGCGGCTGGCGATGGGATAGATGGTGGTGGCGTTGGCCGCGAGCTCGTTGAGGCCGCTGGCGTCGGTGTGCAGCAGGGTTGCCATCTGGTCGATGAACGCACCCGTGCCGCCGGCGCAGGTGCCGTTCATGCGCTGCTCGATGCCGTTATCGAAGTAGATGATCTTGGCGTCCTCGCCGCCCAGCTCGATAGCGACATCGGTGGCCGGGATGAGGGTCTCGACGGCACGCTTACTGGCGATGACCTCCTGGACAAACTCCAGGTCAAGCCACTGGGACAGCAGAAGGCCGCCCGAGCCGGTGATGGCGCAGGTCATCTGGGCCGTCGGCAGCACGGTCGCAGCGCCCTCGAACAGGTCGCGGGCGCAGGCACGGACGTCGGTGTGGTGGCGCTGGTACTTGGCGTAGACGATCTGGTTATCGTCGTTGAGCACGGCGAGCTTAACGGTGGTGGAGCCCACGTCAATGCCCAGGTGCAGGTTGCCACGAGCGTTCTCGGGGTTGAAGATTGCGCCTTCGGGGGCGTGGGCGGCGGCTACGGGCTCGGCGGACGTGGCGGGCTCGCTAGCGACGGACGTCTCCCCTGCCGCGTTCTTGGCATCGGCAACTGCCTCGGCAACTTTCTCGGCAGCCGCGGCCGCAGCCTTCTGCGCGGCGTCCACCACGGTGGGCGCGGCCTCACGCGCGACAGCGACCATACGGTCCTTGATGCCCTCGACGAGTTTGCTCATTGTCTCTCCTCTTAGTTGTTGGACTCGACGGTTGCGGCGGTGTCGGCCGCGTCCTCGAGCTGCAGGTTCAATAGCTTCAAGCCGTATTCCGGCACGTTGATATCGATGGGTTGGCCATATAGGTCGCCGGGACGCACAAAGGCGATAACCGTCATAATGCGCGCCATGGCCTCGGGCGATTCGGTGAGCCCACGCTCAAACCAGCGCTGAATCAGGCCGACCTCGGCACTCACGACATAGGTAACGTAGTAGTCGAAGAACGTGCCCAGCGCCAAGCCCAAAATGCCCGTCTGTGCACGCGGCACCACGGCCTCGCGTGCGGTATCGATAATCCTTTTAATGAAGGCCTGGTCGCCGCCCGGACCCAGCAGCGCACCGATTAAGTCGCGGTTGGCCGCAAGATAACGCAGCAGCTCAACCGAACCGGGCGCCGGCTCGAGCTCATCGATGTTGTGATAGAGATCGGGCAGCTGAGCTGCAGTGATGAGCTCAATGCGCTCACGGATCTCAGCCAGCAAGCCCTCCTCGATTTGATTGATAAAGTCGGGGATATCGCGGTAATGCGAATAGAACGTACGGCGCGTAAGGCCGGCGCGCTCGGTGAGCGACGCGACGTTAATGCGCGAAAGGTCGCCGCTTTCGGCAAGCTCGCTGGCAAGTGCCTGGCGAAGGGCACGCTGCGAGCGAAGGGACCGGCGATCGCATTTCTCGAGCTGGGACAAGCGTCCTCCTTGTTACTCAACCTGTGCGCTATTGCACAGTGCGAGTATTATTGCACACCGTGTGTATCAACACGTAAAGGCAATATTTGGGGTGTGACAAAGGGCAGTCCCTTTGTCACATTCAGCGACCGCCTAGGTTGTGCCAGTTGTGCCTGGCTTTTGGAGCGGCATTGCTGATTGTTCAAAATGTCATTCGTGGGTAGAATAGTGTCGACGGCAGCCCAAGTTCTGGAAAGCTGGGCAGCGCCGTTGCTTGGATTAAGGGGTCAACGCCTTAGCGGCGGCGACCCCTTTTACGTTGCTTCGAACGTTGCTTGAGTGCCTCGGAAAGCCCGACGAGCGCCGTGGAGAACGAGACCAAAGCGGTCAGAAGTCTCACGAAATCAATCAGATCGGTCATGGGCATCACCTCCCATCAGATGGAGGGCGTTGCCCGGCACATGGAACTGCCGCCAACAGTATCAATTCTATCAAAGCGCAGTTAGATATGCGAATGTTTGTTCGTATTTCAAGAGACCAGCGTCACCTGTGACAAAGGGGCTGTCCCTTTGTCACATTACTCGATTACAGTGCAGGAATTCTGCTTGCGCATGGTGGCGAGCATGTGTTTGGGAACGGCGTGGGCCATGCAGCTGCCAATGGTCGCGCTCGCGGCGGCCTTAGCTGCATCGCTAGCATTTTTGGTCGCGTAGCTGTGACGAAAGCGCTTGAGCATGGCGATGTCGTTGCCGCCGTCGCCGTAAACCGCGACCTCGTCCTCGGCAATGCCGTAGTAGCCCGCCAGCCAGCCCACGCTCTCACCCTTGTTGCACGCCACGTCCGTGATCTCGAACATCACCGGATCGAACGGCGCGTTGACCACGCGATCCGATCGCTCGGCCAAATACGCCTTAAGGTCGCGGTCCAGCTCGGGCGAGGTCACGCGGCAGTTGATCTTACACACATCGTGGCGCAGGATGTCGCCGATCGACTGGTCGAAATACTGTTCCTCGTGATAGCCGCCACGCGCACGCATGCCGCGCATCACGATACGCTTGATGGGTCTGTCCTTTTTAAAGCCCGCCTGGTGCATCTCGAACGATCCGCTCGAAAACATGCCATCGGGCGTGGAGCAATCAAAGCAAATGTCCGGAAACTCCTTGAGCAGCTCCTCGGTGATCTGCGGGTCGATGGTCCAGGTCTTGAGCACCTCGCCATGACTGTCACGCACGATGGATCCGTTGGAGCAGCAGGCGTCGAGTGCCAGACCTGTGAAGCCATGCTCGCCGATCGGCAGCGTCGAGCGTCCGGTCGCGGGAACCACATGCAGGCCGGCCTCGGTCAGCTCGCGAATGGCACGGCGAATGGTCCCATCTGCCTCGTGCAGGGCATTCAACAGCGTTCCGTCTAAGTCACTCGCAAACATCTTGATCATGGGCATGCCTCTCCTTCGTCTGCACGATATTGTAGACGAGAACGGGCGCGTCCCAAGAGAGGCACGCCCGTCAGGCGAAAGATTGTCCTACACCGCGGCGGGGCCGTGTTCGCCGGTGCGGATACGGATAACTTCTTCGACCGGCTCGACCCAGATCTTGCCGTCTCCAACGGTGCCGCAATCTTGGAAACGGCGCGGCAACGGGCGCGAAACGAACGGGAAATACGCGAGCAAGGGAGCCGTGAGCGTGCCCGTCCCGGCTAGCGGCGGAACAGCTCGCGGGCTCGGTCGCGGAGGTCGGTAGCCCGAATGACACCTTCGTAGCGATTGATGCGCAGACGCGGGAAGGCGTTAAAGAAGCGTAGGTCGCGGCGGCTGAGTGACACGCTCGGCACCGGTCGGCTCATGCGCTTGCCGGCAATGCGACGACTGAGCGACGGACGCGGCATGCTCGGCGCGGCATCGGCCACGCGGCGGGCGGCAAGCGCCAGGCCGCGAGCACCATCCGCGATAAACGTCGGCATCGAAGCCTTCTCGCGCAGGGCATCGAGCGCGGCGTCACCCAGCTCGGCCAGCCACGCGTTAACGGCACGGCTACGGATGTGCGTCTGTGCTGCCGAGTCAATCGTAGAATCGGGAATACGTTCGAGCACTGAGTCCGAGGCATCGGCAAGCGACTCATTGATGCGGTCGGCAAGGTCGGCCCGGACCCGCTCCAGCTGATCAGACAGACGCCGCCAGCTCGCCAACGAGCACACCGCGTCGACCATCATCGCGACCGCGACGATAAAGGCGGACAGCCGCACAATCAGCACCGGCAGATGGCCAAGCAACCCCAGCAATGCCGGCTCCACTAAACGGCAAATACACAACGCACCCAAGCCGAACGCGCAGGCCCAGTACAGGCAGATGCGTCCGTGCAAGTTAAACGGCAGGTGCGAGTAATCCCAAAAGCGAGCGCCCGTTGTTTTTTCCAACAGCACGCCTACGCTGTACTCAATCACGCTGCATACGAGCGCTGCAGCGACAAACTGGCTCGAGGCATCCGGAATCCCGCGCAACAGCAGCCAGCAGGCTATGCCGCCCACACCATAGATAGGGCAACACGGTCCCAGCAAAAATCCACTGTTGGCGAAGCGTCCGTGATTGAGCATGGCGCAGACCGTCGACTCCCACGCCCAGCCGCAAAACCCGTAAAAGGCAAACGAGAGCACCAGTGCCGAAAGCGGGCAGGTGGCAAGCGTCGCGCCGCCAAATGCCATATCAATCGCGGTTCCCACCGTCTACCCCCTCCTCTTTTCACTCGATTCGCTGCTCACGCCATCGTCCGCCTCGTCCTTGCGCCGCAGACGACCGGCGACCGTCTCGCGCAGCGCGCACCATTTATCCGCCAGGCATACAATCCAAGCCTCACGACACGTCGGCGGCACCGGTACCAGCGGAAACATATGGCGCACGATAATATTCCGCTCGCGCAACGTCAGCTCAAAATCTTCCTCGGCACGCGCCAGGGCAAAAAACGGGTGGCGAAAGCCATGCAGTCGATGGCTTGGGTCGGGATCGTGCCAGTCATAGAGAAAGTAATCGTGCAGCAGGGCCCCGCGCAACAACGAAGCACGGTCGACCGAAATGCCAGCACGGCCCAAGCGCTCGGCAAAGGACAGGCTCGCCCGCGCTACCGAAGTCACATGTGCATAGACCGTCACGTCGCCATGTTGGATAAACTCGTGCGTCAGGTCCAAGCGGCCCGCCTGGGCCAGCTGGCGGGCGGCATAGTCGACCTCGTGCGCGATTTTCTCGGCACGAACGGCATCGGACATGCTGCCTCCTTCCAGCGGCTCACGGCGGCAAGCCACGGCCTGCACGTATTGAAAAAACCATCATCGAATCTATCAGTATGGCATCGGACAAAACGTTTTGCCCCACCAGTTGTCGAATTACCGCGCCGCCGTCACATATCAAACGCCAAAATGTGCGAGACTGTCTTGTGCAATTGTGTCGGCCGAGGGAGCGCCGGCGCTCGATTCGCATGGAGTAACCCACAACGATGCTGCTTACGCAAACGACAACGCCCGAGGACGTCAAGGCTCTTAATCGTGCCGAGCTCCCGCAGCTCTGCAACGAGATTCGCCACGCCATCCTCGAAAGCTCCGCCGCTGTCGGCGGACACGTTGCCCCCAACCTGGGCGTCGTTGAGCTCACGGTCGCGCTCCATCGCGTGTTCAACTCCCCCATCGACAAGATTGTCTTTGACGTTTCGCACCAGACCTACGCCCACAAGGCGCTGACGGGGCGCGCGTACACTTATATCGATCCGGAGCGTTATGGTGAGGCTTCTGGCTTTGCCAATCCCGACGAGTCCGAGCATGACCTGTTTGCCATGGGGCACACCTCCACGTCGGTGAGCCTGGGCTGCGGCCTGGCGCACGCTCGTGACCTGGCGGGCGATGCATACAACGTCATCGCCATCATTGGCGACGGCTCGCTTTCGGGCGGCCTGGCGTTTGAGGGCTTTAACAATGCCGCCGATCTCGACAGCAACCTGATCATCATCGTCAACGATAACGACCAGTCCATTGCCGAGAACCATGGCGGCCTGTATCGCAATCTGGCCGAGCTGCGAGCCAGCAACGGCACCTGTGAGCGCAACGTTTTCCGCGCGATGGGGCTCGACTACCGCTATCTGGACGCCGGTAACGACGTGTTGGCCCTCGTCGACGCGTTGCAGGAACTGCACAATATCGATCATCCCATCGTGCTGCACGTCTCCACCGCCAAGGGCAAGGGCTTTGAGCCAGCCCAGAGCGATCCCGAACGCTGGCATCACGTGGGTCCGTTTGACATGGCAACTGGACGCAAGCTCTGCCCGGGCCATCCGAGCGAGCCTGCGCCGCGCACCTATGCCGACATTACGGGCGAGGCGCTCAGCGCCGCCATCGAGCGCGATCCGCAGGTCGTGGGCATCACGGCCGCCACACCCTACATCATGGGCTTTACACCCGAGCTTCGCGCTGCCGCCGGCAAACAGTTCGTCGATGTGGGCATTGCCGAGGAGCACGCCGTGACCTTTGCCACCGCGCTTGCGCGCTCGGGCGCCAAGCCAGTCTTTGGTGTGTACGGCACGTTTTTGCAGCGCGCCTACGACGAACTCTGGCACGACCTGTGCCTCAACGACGCCCCGGCAACCATTTTGGTGTTTGGTGCGTCAATCTTTGGCACCACGTCCGAGACGCACCTCTCGTTCTTTGATATTTCCATGCTGGGCGGTCTTCCCAACATGCACTACTTGGCGCCGGCCTGCATGGAGGAATATCTGTCCATGCTGAGCTGGTCGCTCGACCACCGTGAGCATCCCGTGGCGATTCGTGTACCGGGCATCGGCCTGGTAAGCCGCCCCGATCTGGCACCTGCCGAGGACGCCGATTACGGCGTCGCGCGCTACAGCGTCGTGCGTCAGGGCCGCGATGTGGCCGTGCTTGCACTCGGCGACTTCTTTGAGCTGGGCGAGCGCGTGGCGAACCGCTTGGCCGCCGAGTACGGCATCGAAGCCACACTCGTCAACCCGCGCTTTGCAACCGAGCTCGACCGCGAGTTCCTCGACAGTCTTGCCGCCGAGCATCGCGTTGTCGTCACCCTCGAGGACGGCATCTTGGACGGCGGCTGGGGCGAGCGCGTGGCATGCTATCTGGCATGCACGCCGTTGCGCACGCGCACCTTTGGCATCGCCAAGGGCTTTCCCGACCGCTACGATCCCAACGAACTGCTCGCGCAGAACGGCATGACGGTCGAGAACATGGCCGCCGAAGCCGTAAGGCTACTCAACGAGTAAGAAAACCTCCGCAAGGAAAGCATCCCTGCGGAGGTTTTTGTTTTCGCGACGCGATTATCTCAATCTGTAACATCCAAGGCCCGAATTCCCGTCTAACTGTTACAGATCTAGACAAGACGTCTTAGTCCCTGACCTTTGTCTCAATCTGTAACAGATAGAGACCTTTTAGCCATCCAGATGTTACAGATCGAGACATTCGAATTCCCCTGAAGAGAAAATCTCGATCTGTAACAGGTAGAACCCATTTCCTCGTCTAACTGTTACAGATTGAGACAAAGCAGCAAGGCATGCCGCCGCACCGACCATGCCGTCTGCAAAGCGCTATCTCAGCTGCAATAAGCGACGTTTGCCCAGATAAAACCTGCCAAAATAAACCTGTCCCTTTTTGGTAGGTACAATAACCCATAAAGTAAGTATGTTTCTGAGTTATTTCGTGTTGACCCATTTGAGCGCGATAGGGTATAACTCTACTCAACCGCTAGGGATTTTATTGAGAAAGGTGTTCTACCATGAGCAAGAACCTCTCCCAGCAGGTCGTTCTCGACCGCCGCGGCTTCGTTGCCGCCACCTTCGCAACCGTCGCCGGCCTTGGTCTTGCCGGCTGCTCTGACACCAGCGCCGAGGCCGACAAGGGTTCCGCCGCCGGCTCCTCCAAGAGCTCCGAGGATACCGAGGTTTCCGCCACGCTCGATGCCAAGGCATTCGACAAGCTCGTCAACGACGGCCCCAAGGCCGATGACGACGCCATCGCCGCCAGCACCTGGGCCACGGCCGTCAAGGACGCCGGCGTCTTTAAGATCGGTGGCGTTCAGACCTCCACGCTCTTCTCCCTCCTCAACGAGAAGGACGGCAAGACCCGCGGCTTCGATGCCGGCATCGCGCAGCTCCTGTCCAACTACATCCTGGGCGAGAACAAGGTCGAGATCACCCAGGTGACCTCTGACACCCGCGAGTCGGTCCTGCAGAACGGCCAGGTCGACGCCGTCTTTGCCACCTACACCATTACCGATGAGCGCAAGAAGCTCGTCCCTACTACTACACCCAGCAGGCCATCCTGGTACTCGCCGATAACGACGACATCAAGAGCGTCGACGACCTGGCCGACAAGAACGTCGCCGTCCAGTCTGGCTCCAACGGCCCCGCCATCCTGGAGGAGTTCGCTCCCAAGGCCAGCCAGCAGGAGTTCAAGACCGACGAGGAGGCCCGCCAGGCACTCCAGCAGGGCCGCGTTGACGCCTATGTCATCGATAACAATATGCAGCAGAGCGCCCTGGTCCGCGAGCCCGGCAAGTACAAGATTGCCGGCAAGCCCTTCGGCAGCAAGGAGCCCTATGGTATCGGCCTGCCGCTCGATTCCGACGGCGTCGCCTTTGTCAACGACTTCCTTAAGAAGATCGAGGACGACGGCACCTGGACTGAGCTGTGGCAGATCTGCATCGGCGACCGTACGGGCGACACCAATGTTCCCGAGCTGCCCGAGATCGGCGCCTAGTCAGCGAGCCTGGCAACGGCCGCAACGAAACCATACAGAAACGCACGATGCGCTTTATTGCGGTAAACTGTTTCCTCACTGAGTTGTCGGGGCTTCCGTACACACGGGAGCCCCTTTCCTTATCGGCGGGAGGTCCGCATGAGTCTCTCCGAACTCTGGTCGCTCTATGGCCAGAACTATATCGACGCGCTGCTAGCAACCTGGGGCATGACGCTTGAGTCGTTTGCCATCGCCATGGTACTGGCCGTCGCCGTCACCGTGATGCGCGTGTCGCCGCTCAAGCCACTGCGCGTCTTTGGCGACCTGTATGTCCAGGTCTTCCGTAACATCCCCGGCATCGCGCTGCTCATCATCGTCGTCTATGCGCTGCCGCCGCTCAAGGTCGTTCTGCCCTACCGCACCTGCGTTATCGTCGCCACGGTCCTTTTGGGCTCGGCCTTTGGCTCCGAGAACTTTATGAGCGGCATCAACACCGTCGGCGTCGGTCAGGTCGAAGCCGCCCGTTCGCTCGGCATGAGCTTTAACCGCATCCTCGCCAAGATCGTGATCCCGCAGGCGCTGCGCTCGAGCGTGCTGCCCATGACCAACCTCTTTATCGCCGTTATGCTCACCACTGCGCTCGGCAGTCAGGTGCCGCTTAAGCCGCAAGAGCTCACCGGCGTGGTGAGCTACATCAACACGCGCTCGCTCGGCGGCGTCGCCGCGTTCTTTATCTCGGCGCTCGGCTACCTGGGCACGGCCTTTGTGGTGAGCCACATTGGCAACTACATCGATAAGAAGGTGAGGATCCTCCGATGAGCAAGCACTCCTCCCCTGCGCTTACCATGCGCGATGCGCTCTACGAGGCTCCCGGCCCCAAGATGCGCGCCAAGATTCGCATCGGCACCGCCATCTCACTCGTCGCCGTCGCCGCGCTCGTCGCCCTGGTACTGCAGCGCTTTTATGTGACCGGCCAGCTTTCGGTCCACTATTGGTATTTCTTTACACACCTCACCACCTGGAAGTTCCTGCTTGCCGGCTTTGAGGGCACCGTTAAAGTCGCACTCACTGCCGGCGTCATTGCGCTGGCACTGGGCTTAGCCCTTATGCTCGGCCGCACCAGCGGCATCAAGCCACTACAGCTGGTCTGCCGCGTGCTCACCGATTTCTTCCGCGGTGTGCCGAGCCTGCTGTTTATCTACTTCTTCTTTTTGGTGCTGCCCCAGTACAAGATCGCGCTACCATCGTTTTGGATGCTCACGCTTCCCGTCGCGCTCGCCGCAGCTGGCGTACTTGCCGAGATCTTCCGTGCCGGCGTCAACGCCGTGCCGCGCGGTCAGGTCGAAGCCGCCCAGGCACTCGGTCTCTCCAAGGCCAAAATCACCTTTAAAATCGTGTTGCCGCAGGCTATTCGGTTTATCATTCCGTCGTTGATTTCGCAGCTCGTGGTCGTAGTCAAAGACACCACCGTCGCCTATGTAGTGAGCTACCCCGACCTCATGCAAAACGCCCGCGTGCTCATTACCAACTACGACGCCCTCGTGTCGGTCTACCTGGTGATCGCAGTCATCTACATCCTCATCAACGTCGCGATCAACAAGGCCGCTGTCTATGTTTCGCACAAGACCGGCGCGACCATCATCCGCTAACGCTTTACCATTTCGAGTCATAAGGAGCCGAGCACCATGGCACAGAGCACCTCTTCCACCGGCAATCAGCCGCTGATCGAGCTCAGACACGTCGATAAGCACTATGGCGATCTGCACGTCCTCAACGACATCAATCTCTCGGTCGACCGCGGCGAGGTCGTCGTTGTGATCGGCCCCTCGGGCTCGGGCAAGTCGACCATGTGCCGCACCATCAACCGCCTGGAAACCATCGACTCGGGCGAGATTCTCATCGAGGGCGAGCCCCTGCCGCAGGAAGGCAAGGATCTTGCCCGCATGCGTGCCGAGCTGGGCATGGTGTTCCAACAGTTCAACCTGTTTGCACATATGACCGTACTGCAGAACGTCATGCTGGGGCCGGTCGACGTGCTGGGCGTGTCCAAGGAAGAAGCTCGTGAGCGCGCCATGGACCTGCTGAGCCGCGTGGGCGTGGCCGAGCAGGCCGATAAGGTGCCCGCACAGCTCTCGGGCGGCCAGCAGCAGCGCGTGGCCATCGCCCGCTCGCTTGCCATGCAACCCAAGGCCATGCTCTTTGACGAGCCCACGAGCGCCCTCGATCCCGAAATGATCAACGAGGTGCTCGAGGTCATGGTCCGTCTGGCCCAGCAGGGCATGACGATGATCGTCATCACGCACGAGATGAACTTCGCCCGCCGCGTGGCCGATCGCGTCGTGTTTATGGCCGACGGCCAGATCGTGGAAACCGGCGCGCCCGACGAGTTCTTCGACCATCCCCAGACCAAGCGCGCCCAGGACTTCCTCAACTCCATCAAGGGCCACTAACCCAATTACCGCGCCCGCTCGTCATGTTCATCTGAATTCGAAAGTTATACCTATGATCGGAACCCGTACTTCATCGTCCTACACCCCGCATGTCGACGTCGCCCCCGCCGACCGTCCGCTCATCCTCGTCGCGCCGCGCTGGGAAGAGGCAGAGCCGTTTTTAACCGAGATGCTCTCCCCCAACGAGGAAATCGCAAGTGTCTTTGTCGATGCCATCCTTGCCGCTGGCGGCCTGCCGCTGCAGATGTCCATCACCGAGGACATTGAGGTCATCCGCCATTACGTCGATATCGCCGACGGCATCGCCATTCCCGGCGGCCCCGATGTCAATCCCAAACGTTGGGGCGATGATCGACCCTACGACCCCACCCTCTGCTGCGAGATCCGCGATAGCTTTGAGTTTAAGCTGGTCGGCGAGGTGCTTCGCGCCAAAAAGCCGCTCTTTACCACGTGCCGCGGCACGCAGCTGCTCAACGTCGCTACCGGCGGCACCCTGTGCATGGACGTGCCGAGCCTGGGCCTCGCGAGGGCCGCACGCAGTGGCGCCATACCCACGTGCTCAACGACCCCGTGCATCCCGTCGAGGTCGTGCCGGGCTCGCTGCTCGACCGCGCGGTTGGCGGGCACAGGTTGATCCAGACCAACTCGGCGCACCACTGCTGCGTCGATCGCCTGGGCAAGA
>OLTD01000602.1_pt1 | contig 13439 bp, 10 predicted proteins | sample 1643231 | NCBI WGS metagenome assembly OLTD01 (sample SAMEA3136647, study PRJEB25190) | human gut metagenome | biome: human gut; feature: human-associated habitat; material: faeces | place: Austria | collected 2013
CGGCGTGGACGTCCTGGTCGTCGACACCGCGAACGGCGGTGCCCAGCTGGCCCTCGACATGATCCGCCGCATCAAGGCCGACCCGACGTTTGAGGGCATCGACATCATCGGCGGCAACGTCGCCACGACCGAGGGCGCGCAGGCCCTCATCGACGCGGGCGTCGACGCCGTCAAGGTCGGTGTGGGCCCCGGATCGATCTGCACCACCCGCGTCGTCGCCGGCGTCGGCGTCCCCCAGATCACCGCGATCCACCTGGCCGCCCAGGCCTGCGGCCCCGCCGGAGTCCCGCTCATCGCGGACGGCGGCCTGCAGTACTCGGGCGACATCGGCAAGGCCCTCGTGGCCGGCGCCGACACCGTCATGCTTGGCTCCCTGCTGGCCGGCTGCGAGGAGTCCCCGGGCGAGGTCGTGTTCACCAATGGCAAGCAGTTCAAGCGCTACCGCGGCATGGGCTCGCTCGGCGCGATGAGCTCGCGCGGGCGCAAGTCCTACTCCAAGGACCGCTACTTCCAGGCCGACGTCACCTCCGACGACAAGATCGTCCCCGAGGGCATCGAGGGCCAGGTTCCCTACACCGGCTCCCTCGCCTCGGTGATCTACCAGCTCGTCGGCGGCCTCCACCAGACCATGTTCTACCTGGGCGCCTCCACGATCTCCCAGGTCAAGGCCAACGGTCGCTTCGTGCGCATCACCAGCGCGGGCCTGCGCGAGTCGCACCCGCACGACGTCCAGATGACGACGGAAGCGCCGAACTACCACTCCTCCTCCGCGAAGTAATCGCAGATCGAGAGGTCATGACGGGCGGGAGCAGTCGCTGGGCTGCTCCCGCCCGCTCTATCCTAGGGGTGCGAAAACTCACAACACCGCAAAGGAGCTGCTCAGATGCTCATCCTCATCGATCACGCGAACGTCGATTCCATCGCCAAGACCCTGGAATACCTGCCCATTGACGGCGTGACCACCAATCCGACGATCCTGTACCGCGAGGGCAAGGAACCTCTCGAGGTGCTCCACGCCATTAAGCAGCTCCTGCCCGACGGCGCTCAGCTGCACGTCCAGATCGTCTCCCAGCGCGCCGATGACATGGTCGCCGAGGCCCGGGCGCTGCGCGGCGAAATCGGCGGCAACCTCTTCATCAAACTCCCCGTCACGCGCGAAGGCTTCGCGGCCATCCCGCGCATCGTGCGCGAAGGCATGCAGGTCACCGCGACCGGCATCCACTCCTCGATGCAGGGCTTCATGGCCGCCAAGGCGGGCGCCCGCTACGTCGCCCCCTATGTCAACCGCATGGACAACTACGGCATCGACGGCGTGCGCGTCGCCTCCGAAATCCACCGCACCCTGCGTTCCTACGACTTGAAGGCCGACGTTCTGGCCGCGTCCTTCAAGAACTCCGAGCAGGTCCTCGAGCTGGTCCGCCAGGGCGTGGGTGCTATCACCGCGGCCCCCGACGTGCTGGCCGCGCTCATCAAGAACCCCGCGACTGACGCAGCCATTGCGGACCAGAACCGCGACTTCGGCTTCCTCGTCGGCGAGCGCCGCACGTGGCTGGACCTCATCAAGGAAAAGTGAGCTGTGCGTAGAGGCCCGGAGGTGGTGACTCGCCTCCGGGCCTCTCGCATACCCGCATTGCTGCTGCGCCACCGGTGTTCCGTTGGCTGCGCCACCGGCGTTCCGGGCGTCGTCGGGCCCGCCCGCCCGCTCGCCGTCCGCGCCGCGAGCTTCGCTCGGTGTGTCGGCTCGAAGCCCGGTCAGGCCGCGGCCCCGCCGGCGCCCTCCACACTGGTGGCGCGTTGCGCGTGCCCGGCCCACGTTACCTGCAGCCCTCGCGCCTCTTCACCGCTGATACCCCAACCAATTTCGCATGCAATTCCCCTGTGACTATTTCAGGATTTGAATTGGCATCGTTGGAATTGCAACGTTTCTGGGCTGTCTTCAAAAGTGACCGAGGGAAATTACGTGCGGATTTGGTGTTGCCCAGGCTCTGCCGTCGCCCACGGGCACCGCTGCCAGGCCCTCCGGTCCCTCCGGCGGCCTACACACCGGTGGCGCGTGGTGTGCTGTGTGTTGCCAGGCGAATCGGTGCGACTTCCGGCTAGGCCCTACTGCCGCTCGCGGGCCCCGCAGCTTGGTCGACGCGGCTATTGTGCGTCCAGCACTTTCGCATGCAATTCCCCTGTGACTATTTCAGTATTTGAATTGGCGTCGTTGGAATTGCAACGTTTCTTGGCTTTGTTGAAAGTTCATGCAATCGAATTGCATGCGGAATTTCTGGTATGTGTCTCCGTCGTCACTCATGGGCACCGCAGCCTCGTGCAACGGCTTCCTCACATGATGCGCATACGGATAGGTTGTTGCTATCTGGATAGGTTATGAGCATCCGGATAGCTTATTAACCTATCCGCATCGTCATAACCTATCCGCATCGTCGTAACCTATCCGCATCGTCAACCATGTCGGTTCCACCCCGTGCCCCACAGGAGGGGTGGTGCTTTGGCTTGTTATCGGTGGCGGAGGCGTGAGCTCGCGATGGCCGGTACAAAGTTCTCCCTGCTCGGCTTCTATGCTCTGCGAGCGGTACAAAATTCTCCCTGCTGATGCATTTTGGGCCAAAACAGCCGTTTTTTCGCGTGCTGGGAGAGTTTCGTACCGCCAAGGGTGTGTGACGGTGGTTGCTGGGAGAGTTTTGTACCGGGGCGGGCGTTGAGTGATGCCGTTGGATTCACAGTTATGACGTCCCTGTGCTCTGGGCGCGAAAAAGTTCGCCCTGTGCGATCTCACGTGAACGCGAAGGCGAAAAAGTTCGCCCAGCGAGGGAAAAATGGCCTAAAAATCGCGGTTTATGGCGTGTTGGGCGAGTATTTTCGCGCGAGGGCCCCGATGGGCCTGGTGTTGGGCGAGTTTTTTTGCGTGAGGGCCGAGATGGGGCTGGTGTTGGGCGAGTATTTTCGCGCAACGGGCCTGATATGCCCTGATGCTGGCGTACTGTTCCGCGTGACCGCGACATGGAAACGGTCTTTCGTTTGACCATGACGCGGCGTCAGGGGTCAGAATCAATGTCATGAGCAACGACACCACCCTCTACACGGTTGGAGAGGTCGCCGAGCGATTCTCGCTGACGGTGCGAACGCTGCGCCACTGGGAGGCGCAGGGGCTCCTCGCTCCCACCGCGCGGAGCTGGTCGAACTACCGGCTCTATTCGCGCGAGGACTGCGTGCGTGTCCAGAGGATTGTCATCTACCGGGCGACGGGGATGAAGCTGATGGACATCAAGGCTCTCCTCGACTGTGGAGACTCTGAGATCGAACACCTCAAGAGGCAACGAGAGAGCCTTCTTGCTCATCGTCGCGAGACGGACGCAATGATAGACGCGCTAGACATACTGTTGGAGGATGCATTGAATGACAAGGTGCTCACCGTGGAAGAAATCGGGGAGATCTTGGGGGAGGCCGACTTTGCGGCGCACCAGAGCGAGGCCAAAGACCGTTATGGTGACACTGACGACTGGCGTGAATCGCGAGAGCGCACTGCTTCGTGGCAAACCGCCGACTGGCGTGACAACGCCGAGCGATTCCATGACATCGAAAGCAGGATGATCGATGCGATCCGTGACGGCGTAACTCCGGATAGCAAGGAAGCGGAAAGCCTCGTCGAGGAGCACAGAGAAGCCCTCAGTGAGTTCTTTCCGGTCACGCCTGCCAAGCACTACATCATGTCTCGCGGGTACATTCATGACGAGCGATTCCGGGCTCACTACGACTCGCAGTATGTTGGCTTCGCGCAGTGGCTTGCCGATGCGATTGAGGCGGCTGCGAGGCATCGGGGAATTAACCTCGAGAATCCGACGTGGGGGTGAGCGCACCCGACCCCGAACTTGATGTCAGTGACACGCAGCATAGCCTTTGAGGCCACTCTGGCTTGCCAGTTCCAAATAGTCTCTGCTACCATCTTCTCTTGTCGCAATCCTGCGTAGCTCAACGGCAGAGCATCCGACTGTTAATCGGACGGTTACTGGTTCGAATCCAGTCGCAGGAGCAGATGCCCCGAGTTCTCATGAACTCGGGGCTTTTTGTTGATCGGGAGGGGGAGCGGATGCAGGTGCTGGCTGATCACGCCTACCACGTGCTGGTCATCGCGTTCGTTGCTGCCACGGTTATTGAGGTGATCGTCAAGGCCGTGAGAAAGCCGCGCAAGAAGAAGCGCGGGCCCGTCGCCCCCAGAGAGAGTGCGGCCGAGCGTGAGAAGCGCATGCGAGAGTGCTACGCGGCATTCGGGGATCGTTGGCGGGAGTGGCTGGATTGGCCCCGGGGGAGTGGCGACGCTGACCGCCTCGTGACGGCCGCGAGCATCTGGGGGAGTCCGGAGCAGGGAGCCTCCTTTCCCCGGCGTTTCCATGACAGTCAGCTGGGAAAGGTTATGCTCGACAAGAGCAGCTACCGGGCGATGCTGGAAGCATCCAACGACGTGGCTCAGCCCAGGCGCGAGCTCGCCCCGACCTCGTGGGCGAAGATACGCCTCGACGTGTGGGCGCTGCACTCGAAGGCTGCGCAGAAGCCCCGTCTCATGCGCGTGTGGCTGAGCGGGGACCGTGCGCTCGTGGAGCCGCATCGCACGCGCGTCGTGAAAGTTGACGAGATCCTCCCCAGCGAGATCGTTGGTTTTGTTCGTGGGTTCACGCGCATCGGCCCGCGCAAGGGTGCGGTGGATGGCCTGCGCTGGCTGCCTGCCGAGGCGATGGAGCTGGGGGAGAAGCCGCTGTGGAACACGTTCCGCGTCCTGCGTGGAATCTCCGGCGTTGCGCCCGAGGGATCGCCCGTCGCAGATGCGTTGCGTGCGGGGGACTATCATGCGTTTGCTTTCGTGGTCTCACGTGCCGAGAGTGCGTGGAAGGAACCCTGCGCGCATTTGCGCGTCCTGGATTGTGCGGGTGTCACGTACCAGGTGGGCGATGCGTTCTCGCGGGAGTCCGACGACGTGCGGTGGGCACCGCGCGGGGCGGGGGACGAGGCTCCGGCTCGGGCAGGCGAGGAGGAGCCGACTGAGGCCGCTCGACGAGGCCGTGGCCGCCCTGTGGGAGTCCTCCCTCGCCTGGTTCGACCGCTCCGAGCGTCCCGCCGTCCTGGCCCTGCACAGGGGCTGAGCGTTAGGCGCGCACGCTCAGGGTCGATCCTCCCTCCGGCAGCGGCCGCACCTGGATCTGGTCCGCAATCTGGGTCGCCATCTCCTCGACGTGCGAGATCACGCCGACCGTGCGCCCCGCACTGCGCAGCGCCTGAAGCTGGGCCATCACGAGGCTGAGCGTGTGCGAGTCCAGCGACCCGAAGCCCTCGTCGATGAACATCGTGCGAAGCTCGACGCCCCCGGCCTCTGCTGAGACGACGTCCGCGAGGCCGAGAGCCAGCGCGAGGGAGGTGTAGAACGTTTCCCCGCCCGACAGAGTGCGTGGGCTGCGCATCGCGTCCGTGTCGTGGTCGATGATCGCCAGGCCCAGCCCGGACTTGCGTGAGGCCGTGCCGTCGTCGGGGACGGATGCGAGCTCGTAACGTCCCGACGAGATCGCTGCCAGGCGCGGGTTCGCGGCTGCTAGCACCTCGTCGAGGCGCGCGATGAGAACCCAGGCCGACAGGGGAGTGGATGCCAGGTTCTCTGGCCCGGAGGCCATCGCAATATCGGCCAGGCGCCGGATCGGACCCGCCTGCTCGCGGGCGCGCGCGAGCGCATCCAACGCCCCCTCGAGCGACGTGCGGGCAGCCTCCAGCTGCGCGCAGTGCTGCTCGAGGATGCCCGAGGCCCGGGCGGCGCCGGCTGCGTCCTCCTCGGCTTTGCGGGCGGTTTCAGTGAGAGCCTCGAGGTCCGGCGCGGGCGCTGCTGCCGCGTGGGTCAGGCGCTCGGAGGCGAGGGCCTCACGCACCGCGAAGAGCTCCTTGTCGTGAGCCACCGCGCGCGCCTCAAGCGCCTCGACTTCGGGAAGCGGGAGGAGGAGGGATCGCCAGGAATCGGATTCGAGCCCCTGTTCCTCCAGCGCCTCCGCGAGGGCGCGGCGCGCCTTGATCAGCGCCGCTCTCGCATTCTCCCACTCAGCGCATGCCCCCGACAGCGCAGCGCGGGCACTGTCCCAATCGGCGCAGGCTCTGGCCAGCAAGGCCGCCCGGTGCGCCCGCTCATCCAGGGCTGCTGCGCGCTCACCGAGGGACACGAAGTCGGCGCGCTCGGCGTCCACGCGGGTCAGGGCTGCACTCAGCGCCGACTCGCGCTCCTGGAATGTGGACGCGAGGGACGCGGCGGCCTCGCGCGCACTCGCGAGGCTGTCCGTCAGGCCGCCCAGACGCGCGCGTTCCTGCTCCAGGGCCGCCTCGATCTCGGCAATCTGCGGGCCGAGGGCCTCGAGCGTCGCGACGATTTCGGCCGCCCGATCCCGCTCGGTCTCGAGCGTCGGTGTCGGGGCGCCGGCTACCTCGTTGAGCTGGGCGATGCGCCGGACGAGCTCCTGGTGGCGCGCCTGCGCATCTCGCAGCGCGCCCTCCGCGCGGTCTCGTGCCTGGTCCAGCTCGGCGACCTGCTCGCGCGTGATCTCCCCGTCCGCGACAGGCGCCGGGCTGGGGTGCTCCGTCGACCCGCACACGGGACAGGGCGTGTCCTCCTCGAGCTCACGTGCGAGCGCCGAGGCACTCTGCGCGATCCACAGGTCGTGGCAGTCCGCCGCCGCCGCGTTCGCTAGCTTCGCGGTGGCCGTGGCCTCGCGCAGCTCGTCTGACGCGCCCAGGAGGGCCGAGCGCAGCAGGTCCGCCTGCATGGAGGCATCCAGGCGCTCGTTGATGGCGCGCAGCGCGGACGCGGCCTCGGGCAGCGTGTCGGCGTCGGCCCGCATGAGACGCAGGGACTCGGTGGCCTGCTCGATGCGCCCGGGCAACGCCTCGCGCTCGGCCTCGATCGACGCGATGCGCGCCAGTGCCTGCTCATGCTGGGAGCGCAGCGACTCGATCTGCGCGCGTAGGTCAGGCAGTGAGCGCTCAACCGCGAGAGCCTCTTCCAGGGAACCCCTCGTTCGCGATGCTTCGTCGCGCTGGGCCTGTGCCCGCTCGCCGAGAGCGGAGACGGCCTCGGGCGTGAGGGATTCCGGGGCGACCGAGGCCTCGTCTCCGAGGGCGGGGGACAGAGCCGTGACCTGGTCTCCGGCGGACTCCATGCGCGCCGTGGCCTCGGTGACGGCCGCGTCAAAAGGCGCCACGGCCAGGGCCCGGCGGGCTTGACTCGCGCGCTCGCGATCGGATGCGACCGCTTCCTCCGCTGCGGTGAGCTCGGCGAGTTTCGCGCTCACGCGTGCGTGCTCCGCCTGCGCTTCTGCGAGTGCGCGGCCTTCGGCCAGGGCGCGGGAAGCCTCCCGCGCGGCCGCTGTGGCCACCTCGGCGACGCGCAGGGTCTGCGCGTGCGCCTCTCGCGCGCGATCACACGCATCCTGTGCCCATCGCCTCACCGCGCTGGCATCCTCCGCGCCCGCGTCCAGCTGGTCGGCCTCCTCGGCCTCGGCTGCGCGCTCCTCCGAGCCGGGGGCATCCGTGTGCGCGTCTTCGCTCAGGGCGTCATCCAACGCCCGCACGCGCTCGAAAGCGCTAACGGCAGCCACGCGCCGCTCCTCGATGCCGCGCTTCGACGAGGCAGCCGCATCGACGAGGGCCTTCGTGAAATCCACGTAGATCTGCGTGTCGAAAATGTCGCGCAAGATCTGTTCGCGAGCATCCGACGTGGCGTTGAGGAACTGAGAGAACTTGCCCTGCGGGAGCACGATCGTCTGCAGGAACTGGTCCTTATCCAGACCGACAATGCGCGGAATCTCGTAGCCCACGTCGCGCGGCCCCGACGCGATCGGCTCCACCGTGCGCCACCCGTCCGGCGCGTCCGGATCCTCCACGACCCGCGTGAGCGTCGACTTTGAATTGCGCTGCGACTTTTTGCCCGCCGGCGTGTACGCGGGAGTGCGCGTCACCCGGTAGATGCCCGTCGCCACCTCGAACACCAGGTCCGCCTCCGACGGATCCGAATCCGAGATGTGATTGGAACGCAGGCGGTCCTTCGAAGCGTCCTTCGTGCGCGCCACGTCCCCGTAGAGGGCGAAGGTGATCGCGTCGATGAGCGTGGACTTTCCCGCGCCCGTGGGGCCGTCCAGGAGGAACAGGCCCGAGTCCTCGAAGGCCGAAAAGTCGACCGTGTGCTCGCTCGCGAAGGGGCCGATGCCCGTGATGCGCAGCCACCGAATCTTCACTGCATGTCCTTTCCTCGAAGCTGCGTCCACACGTCCAGCGCGAGCTCGCGTTCCTGTGGGCTCAGCGCCCGACCGCCCACGGCCTCGTAAAACTCCTCCGTGACCTCGCGCGGATCCCGCGAGGCGCGCACGGTCATCGCAGGCGCGAGCGTGGGCGCCTGGCAGGGGCGGTGCACGACGACGAGAGCGTGCGGGTAGACCTCTCGGATGCGCGGCACCATGCGCTCGGGGCGCGCCTCGTCCGTGACCGTGATCGACACGTACGAGGCCGTGGTGGCCTCGTCGGGATCCGTGAGCAGCTCCTCCATGGTTCCCTCGAGCACCGCGATACCCCGCAGCGTCGGGATGGGCACCACCTCGATGTCGGTCACCGAGGTTGCGTCCGTGGTCACGAGGGTGACGGACTTGGTGGCCCCGGCCTCGGAGAAGGAATACGCGATGGGGGAGCCCGCGTAGCGGATCGGGACGGATGCGCCCGAGATGCTCTGCGGGCGGTGCAGGTGCCCGGCGGCCACGTAGTCCAGGCCGTGAGCCAGGGGCTCCTCACCCCCGAGCGTGTCGAACAGATCCGCCGACACGGAGGGCACGCCTCCCACTTGGATATCGCGCTCCGAGTCCGAGGTCTGGGCACCCGTCACGAAGGCGTGCGGCATCGCGATGGCCGGGCGCTCATCGCCCGAGCCGCGCCGCGCCTCCAGGTCCGCGCGCACGCGGCGCAGCGCCGCCGCCAGAACCGCCTGATGGGAGCGGGGCAGGGGAGCGGGTAACCCTGCATCCCCCTGAGGGGGCAGGTCCGACAGGGACTGGCGCACCAGGTCGGGTTCCAGGTAGGGCATCGGGTAGACGAGGGCGCCCCCGGCCTCGATGGGCGTGCCGATCGCCTCGGGGTCCGTCACCACGTGCAGCGAGGGGGTGAGCATGTCGGCGAACAGGCCCAGGCGCGCCGCCCCGTCGTGGTTCCCCGACGTCAGGATGACCGTCGTGATCTCCGTCAGCTCGCGCAGTGCGCGCCGCATCCGCGCGAGTGCATCCACGGGCGGAACCGCGCGGTCAAACACGTCGCCCGAGATGAGCACGGCGTCCACGCCGCGCTCACGCACCAGGGCAACCAGCCACTCGATGAACGCGTCCGCGCTGTCGCCCAGGGACGCGCCGTGCAGCGTGCGCCCCAGGTGCCAGTCGGAGGTGTGCAGAATCAACATGTCTCCAGTGTGGCAGAGCCCGCCCACATCTGCGTCCGTCACACATGCTTGGAGGGCGGACACCTTCTGCATGCGTGCAGGTAGTCGATAGCATGGTGGGCATGACCAAGCCCTTCCTCATGCTGACCTCCCGCGACGACGGCCCCGTCCTGGCCGCGGAGAGCGCCGACCTGCCTCGCTTTTCGGGACTGACCCCCGACCAGGTGCGACAGGTGCGCATGGAGAGGGAACTGCCCGACCTCGACCTGTCCGAATACTCGGGCGCCTTCGTGTGCGGATCCCCGTGGGACGCGAACGCCGACGACCACCTGAAGGAAGAACGCCAGGTGCGCGCCGAGGCCTGGCTGCGTTCCTTCTACGACCGGGCGCTGGGCGAATCCTTCCCGATCCTGGGCCTGTGCTACGGGCTGGGCACCCTCACCCTGCACCTTGGCGGCGTCATCGACACCCACCACGGCGAGGAGATCAGCGGTATCGCGCTGACGAAGACCGACGCGGGCCGCGACGACCCACTCCTGGAGGGTACGCCCGACCGCTTCCACTCCTACGTCGGCCACCACGAGGCCGTGCGCGAGCTGGCCCCGGGCATGCAGGTCCTCCTAGCCGGGGACGACACCCCGATCCAGATGGTGCGCGTGGGCGAGGCCGCGTGGGCGACCCAGTTCCACCCCGAGATGGACCTCGAGGGTGTCAACGTACGCATCGACCAGTACGCGGGCCGCTACTACCCGGTGGAGAAGGCCGAGGCGATCCGTGCCCAGGTCGCGACCGTGAACACGGATCCCTCGCGCGTCATCCTGCGCAACTTCGTGCGCCGCTTCCAGCGCTGAGCGCCCGCGCGCTTGACGCGCGGGCGACCGGCCCATGCCCCGGCTTTAGCTGGCCGGGGGAATCAGTCCGCGTCGGCGCGCCCGCTCCTTGGAGACGAGGAGAACCGTATGGAAGCAGAGGGCGACAAGTGCAGCGCCCATGGCAACGTTCGACGGCATGTTGTAGGGATCGGGGCGGACGCCGTGGTCCGTGACATCACCGACGATGACCGCCGCGTTGCACACGAGCACGGCACCTATCACCACCCACTCGCAGGCCCGAAGTGCCCGGTGTGCGCCAGGAATGTGACGCGAATAGCCAGGGGCGCAGACAGCGAGGAGGGTCATGGCGCAGGCGAGCACGTAGTCATGCAGACGGTTGTCCCTTCCGACAAAGGTGCCGCCGATCGAGTAGATGAACGTGCCGATCAACAGTGCTAAGAAGAAGTAGCGGAGGACCTTGTCGACCCGCGAAAGCCCTGCGGTGTTGCCGATGAGGTTCTGCTCGATGGTGGACATAGCGATCACGACCTTGTGAACCAGAGATAGCGACCATCGCTATATCCTCATTGTCCACGCGAGGAGGGCGCTGTCAAGCACTTTTAGTGCCCACTTTTGTCTACCGGGCCGCCTTGCTGGCGGCCTCCGCCGTCGCCACGGCCTCGAGGAGCCTGCGCACCGACGCCACGCGGGAAGCGCGCTCGGAGCACACCCGATCCGCGTCACCCTCCTCGGCCCCGTCGAGGGCGAAAGGACCGGTGGCACGCGCGTAAGCGTCAAGCGCGCACGAGGGCTCTTCCTCGTCGTGTGAGCACAACGGCAGGCACCACGCGGCGGCCTCGGCGACGTCTGGGAAAACTCCCAGCACGTCGGCGACGCTCACGTGCCCCAGGCCGAAGGAGCGCACGCCGGGCGTATCCACGATCCAGCCGCCCTCTGCCAGCTCGAAGGCCTCTGAGGAGGTCGACGTGTGGCGCCCGCGCCCCGTGACCTCGTTGACGTGCCCCGTCGCGCGGCCCGCGCCCGGTACCAGGAGGTTGATGAGCGTGGACTTTCCGACCCCCGAATGCCCGACGAGCACCGACCAGTGGCCGGTCAGGAGTTCCCGCAGCTTCGCGATACCCGGGTCGGCCTCCCCGGCCTCGGCGCTCGTGAGCACCACGCGTACGTCAAAGTCCTGGTAGGCGGCGATCAGCTCGTCCGCGCTGGCCAGGTCCGCCTTCGTCAGCACGAGGACGGGGTCCAGGCCCGCCTCGTAGGCGGCGACCAGGCAGCGGTCGATCATTCCGGTGCGCGGCGGCGGATCCGCCAGCGCCACGACGATGCACATGGTGTCCGCGTTCGCGACAATCGCCTTCTCGCCGCGCTGATCCGGCGCATCCTCGAGGGAACGGCGCAGCACCGAGGAACGTTCCTCGACGGCGACGATGCGCGCGAGCGTGTCGGGGCGCCCCGACAGGTCGCCGGTCAGGCGCACGCGGTCGCCCATGATGACGGAGCCTCGCCCCAGCTCGCGGGCGCGCACGGCGACCACACGGGTGCCGGCCGCCTCCAGGCTCACCTGGTAGCGGCCGCGGTCGATGCCGATGACGCGGCCCAGCGGCTTGGAGGACCAGTCGGGCCGGTCTTTCGTGCGGGGGCGTGAGCCCTTGCCGGCGCGTACGCGCACGCGTGGGTCGTCGGTTCCAGTGTCGCGGCGGGCCATCACTCCTCCTCCTCGATCGACGAGGCCGGGGCAGCCTGGGTGCTTCCGTGGTCGTTGGCGCTGACCATGGAGTGCCACATGGCCTCGAAGTTGGGCAGCGTCTTGGAGGTGCAGGCGATGTCGTCGACCGTGATGCCGGGCGTCACCAGGCCAAGGATCGCGCCGAAAGTCGCCATGCGGTGATCCGCGTAGGAGCGGATCTGCACGGCGTGGAGCGGGCGCGGCGTGATGATCAGGCCGTCCTCGGTCTCTTCGGCCAGCCCGCCCGCGCGGTTGATCTCGGCGGCCAGCGCCGCCAGGCGATCGGTCTCATGTCCGCGCAGGTGCGCGATACCGCTCAGGTGCGAGGGGGTCGAGGCGTAGGCGCAGATCGCGGCCAGGGTCGGGGTGAGCTCGCCGACCTCGGCCATGGTCGCCTTGATGCCCGGGTAGTTGCCGGCGCCAGGACCCGTCAGGGTCAGGCCCTCCTCGTCGAGCGTGATGGTCGCGCCCATGTGCCCCAGCAGCGCGCGCCAGGCGTCGCCCGCCTGCGTCGTTGCCCCCGGCCACGCCGGGATACGCACGCGCCCACCCGTCACCATCGCGGCCGCCAGGAAGGGGCCGGCGTTGGACAGGTCCGGCTCGACGGTGATGTCGCCGCCGATGGGGCGCGACGGGAAGATGTGCCAGGTCGAGAGATCCGCGCGGCCCTCGTCCACGACCTCCAGGTCGATACCTGCGCCCGCCAAGGAAGCCAGCGTCATCTCCACGTGCGGCATCGACGGGACGATGCCCGGAGCCGACACGAACAGGGGATCGCCCACGAGGGGAGAGACCAGAAGCAGCGCGGACAGGAACTGCGAAGAGGACGAGGAATCCACCCACGCCTGCGCGCCCAGCGGCGTGTGGATCGGGCCATGAATCGTGAAAGGCAGGTGCCCGCGCTCCCCGTGATAGGTGACGGTCGCGCCCATGCGCACCAGGGCGTCCAGGAGCGGGCCGAGCGGGCGTGCGTAGGCCTGCTCGTCCCCATCGAAAAGCGTCTCCTCGGGGGACAGGGCAGCGAGGGGCGGCAGGAAACGCATGACCGTTCCGGCCAGTCCACACTCGATGCGACCGCCTCGGGGCGGCAGCGACATCGGGGTGACGCGCAGGGTGCCCGCGCCCTCGTCCTCGACGCGCGCGCCCATCACCTCCAAGGCTGCCGCAAACAGACGAGTGTCGCGCGCATCCAGGGCACCTCTGATGACGGAGGGAGAATCAGCGACGGCCGCCAGGTACAGGGCGCGTGCCGTGATCGACTTAGAACCCGGCACCTCCACCGTGGCATCCACGGGAGAGGTCGCCAGGGGAGCGGGCCAGGGCGCGCTCACGAAGCGGAGCCGCTCAGACGCTCCACGACCGCGGCCTCAGCCGCAGCGATCGCGCGGCGCTGATCGCGGCGCATCGAACGCGCAACGAGAGCCGACGGCTGGCCGACACG
>OLTD01000629.1_pt1 | contig 12748 bp, 10 predicted proteins | sample 1643231 | NCBI WGS metagenome assembly OLTD01 (sample SAMEA3136647, study PRJEB25190) | human gut metagenome | biome: human gut; feature: human-associated habitat; material: faeces | place: Austria | collected 2013
GAGAACCCGGCTCATAGGAGTCGCTCACGCAGAAGTTTCTCCACATTTTATACCACGCCTCGGACTTCGCCTTTTCATCCATCGCCTGGATTTCCTCATCCGTATAGTAGGTACTTAAATTGTACGGATCATTCAGATTGTAACGGGTCGTTGTATCCATCGCCAGGATCTCACCGCTGTTCGGATCCATGACGATCGCCGCCGCCAGATCACTTCCAATGCCCGCCTGCCACTCATCCAGATATTTCTGGACAATCTTCTGGATATTGACATCGATCGTCAACTCCAGCGTCTTTCCGTTCTGCGCCGGTTTTACCGTTCGCTCGACGTTCGAATCGCCGTTTAAATAACCATACTCACGACCGCTCACACCGTTCAGGATATCATTATAATACTGTTCAACACCGCCGGATGCATTGCCATCCTTGAGGGCAAAACCGACCACATTGCATGCCAGCTCATTGTACGGATATGTTCTCTTATATTCTTCCTCGAACCATACGCCCGTGATACGCTGGTTGCCGCCTTCCTCCGTCGGCAGCGCCCGGTATTCCTTGTTCTTGTCCTTCTCATAAGTCTCAAACTTCTCTTTATCCTCTGCCGGAAGCTGTTTCGCATAAATCACATACTGGCTGTCTTTTTTCTCCTCGATCATCGCCTGCAGCTCGTCCCGCTTGTAACCGAAGCACTCCACCAGCGCGTCCAGCGTGGCATCGAGATACTGGTAGTTCTCCTCCGTATCCAGAATCTGCTTCGGATCGACGACCAGATTGTAAACTTTCTCGCTAATCGCCAGATACGTCCCGTTCCGGTCGATAATATTGCCGCGCTTGTAGGGAATCGTGCGGCTCTCATAGTCCTGATGGCTCAGGACTATCTGATTGTACGACTCGCCCTTACTTTTTACCAGATTATAAAGCACCAGCACCAATGCAAACAAAGCCAGCATAATTACCAGGACGGTAATTGCCAGCTTTTCCTGCATATATTTCCGAAAGGTCTGTCTGCCGTTAGTGTTTTGGGATGTCCTCATACTGTCTTACATACTCGCTTTCCGTCTTGTCATATAAAAGAATCTGATCCTTATTTGCATATACCATGCCGAGCTCTTCGGTCGCCACTTTATATACATGATCCAGATCTACATACGTGTCAATCCGGGTCTGAAGTGCATCATTCTCGGACTTCAGGTTCTCCAGTTTCAGCTCCAGATCCTCAATGTGGTTGATACGGGTCGTGATCGACGCCTGCTTATTCATACATAAAACCAGCGTGATCAGCGCAGCGATGGTCAGCGCCAGCACATACGGTCCGTTCATATAAAGCGCCTTTTCCTGGTTGCGGCGCACGGCGTGTTTATGCCGGTACTCCTCTCTCTCATCTCTTTCTGGTCTTATCTCCACGGTTCTCTGAACTTTTCGCACGGTATTACCGTCCACATACGTGGAGACCGATACATGTTGTCTCCTTCTGACAGACATAACGTTCCCTCCCTGCTCTTTCGCTTTTTCTCTCTTTTATCTCCCCCGCACCTGAAACGATCTCTGTTCTGCGGTGCAGTTATGCTTTTGTTTATGATTTTTCAAATACCCGGAGCTTTGCGCTCTTGGAACGCGGATTTTCTTCCATCTCCTGATCGGTCGGAAGAATCGGTTTTCTTGTAATCACCCTGCCGCGGCTTTTGCGTCCACAAACACAGACCGGAAAATCCGGCGGGCAGATGCATGGATTTTCATTCGTCCGGAAACGGTTCTTTACGATTCTATCTTCCAGGGAATGGAACGTAATGATCGAAAGCCGTCCGCCCGGTGCCAGGCGCTCAATCATCGTATCGATCGAATCTTCCAGCACATCCAGTTCCCGGTTTAACTCGATCCGGATCGCCTGAAACGTACGCTTTGCCGGATGACCGCCGGTCGCCCGAACCTTTGCCGGAATCGATGCCCGGATGATCTCCGTCAGCTCGCCTGTCGTCTCAATCTCTTTTTTCTGTCGTGCCTGTACGATGTGTTTTGCAATATTCTTCGCAAACCGATCCTCACCGTAGTCCCGGATGATCCGGTACAGTTCCATCTCACTGTAGGTATTGACGATGTCCTTCGCGGTCTGCTCATTTCTCTGATCCATCCGCATATCCAGCGGCGCATCGTCCTCGCGATAGGTAAATCCCCGTTCCGCTGTGTCAAGCTGGAAAGAAGAAACACCCAGATCCAGATAAATTCCATCCACCTGCGGAATCTCCAGCTCATCTAACACCTGTGCAATCCGCTCATAATTGCTCCGCACAACGGTTATCTTATCTCCAAAGGGAGCCAGACGTTCTGACGCAGCCGCAATCGCGTCCGCATCCTGATCAATCCCGATCAGGCGTCCGCCGTCTCCCAGCCGTGCCGCCACCTCGCTCGCGTGACCGCCGCCTCCCAGTGTCCCATCCACATAGATACCCTGGGGCTTTACACAGAGACTGTCAACCGTCTCATTTAATAATACTGATTTGTGATTAAATATCATATGCCAAGGCCTTCCATATTTTCTGCAATCTCTTCCATGTCATCATAGACATTCTTCTCCGCCCAGGTCGCCTTGTTCCAGATCTCGATCCGGCTTCCGACGCCGACCAGAACAACCTCCTTCTCGAGTCCTGCAAAATCCCGCAGAACCGAAGGAAGCAGGATTCGTCCCTGACGATCCACCTCACACGCCGAGGCACCTGCCAGAAAGAAACGGGAGAATTTTCTGGCATTCTGATTGGTAAGTGGGAGTGCCTGTAACTTCTCTTCGAACTTTTTCCACTCGGTGTTATCGTACACAAAAAGACAGCCATCCAACCCCTTTGTCACCACAAATTCGTCTCCAAGCTGTTCCCTGAACTTCGACGGAACGATCAAACGTCCCTTCGCATCGATTGTATGATTGTATTCTCCCATGAACATATCAATCACCCGTCATCCGATGTGTACCACTTTTGTGTCCCGAAAATCCATTTCGTTCCACTTTTCACCACTTTCTACCACTTGTTATGTTTATTTTAGTACATGCCCATCAAAATGGCAAGGTCTAAATCGAAAAAAAATCAGAAAACTCAGGCACCGGTTCTTTTTCCGAACACATGTACCTGAGTTTTCTGTACTTATCTATATTTGTTTCTATTTCCACTCTTATTTTATAGCGCCGTCTCCAGCCCTCTTTCAGTCTCCGTCTCCAGCCCGATATACTGATTTAAGAGTTTGTCAAGCTCCACACTGTAGTGATAAATTATGTCATATGCTGCCTTTGTGTCAATATTTTGATTCAGCTGCTGTCTTGCCCGTTCAATCTTTTGAACTAATTCTTCTCTCATATCCGCCATCCTATGCATTCTCCTTTTCTATTCTCTAGTGCCATTCCTCCTTACTTCACTGTCATTTTACGTCTTCCACCAGCAAAAAGCAAACTATTTCGACCGATTAAATTCGACAAAAAACGACGTTTCGGTTCCAAAAGTGCCTACCCGTGAACAGCAACCGACGTTTGCATATAACAATAGGGCAGGATCCCGAAGAATCCCACCCTACTATATAAATACATTATTCAGAACAAATCTGCTCTATCCTATTTCACGCCAAAGATAGCCATGAATGTACCTGCTGCTACGGCAGTACCGATAACACCAGCTACGTTCGGTCCCATTGCATGCATCAGAAGGAAGTTGCTCGGATCTGCCTCAGAACCAACCTTCTGGGATACACGTGCTGCCATCGGAACTGCAGATACACCTGCGGAACCGATCAGCGGGTTTACCTTACCATGAGTTACCTTGCACATAATCTTACCGAAGATAACACCTGCTGCAGTACCCAGAGCGAATGCAATCAGACCCAGAACTACGATCTTGATGGTATCCAGGTTTAAGAAAGCCTCTGCACTGGTAGTAGCACCTACGGAAGTACCCAGGAAGATAACGACGATGTACATCAGGGCGTTGGAAGCAGTCTCTGTCAGCTGCTTAACAACACCAGACTCACGGAACAGGTTACCAAGCATAAGCATACCAACCAGCGGAGCAGTTGTCGGCAGAATCATGCAGACAACGATTGTAACAACAACCGGGAACAGAATCTTCTCCAGTTTGGATACCGGACGAAGCTGCTCCATACGGATCTCTCTCTCCTCTTTGGTGGTAAGGAGTTTCATGATCGGCGGCTGGATAATCGGAACCAGAGCCATGTAGGAGTAAGCTGCTACGGCAATCGGTCCCATCAGACCTGTCTGACCAAGTTTACCAGCCAGGAAGATAGAGGTCGGGCCGTCTGCACCACCGATGATGGAGATAGCAGCCGCAGCCTTATCGTTGAATCCCATGAAGATAGCCATGAAGTAAGCGCCGTAGATACCGAACTGAGCAGCTGCACCGAGCAGGAAGCTCTTCGGGTTAGCGATCAGCGGACCGAAGTCTGTCATCGCACCGACACCCATGAAGATGAGGGATGGTAAGATACTCCACTCATCCAGTAAATAAAAGTAATGTAAAAGTCCACCAACTCCGTTCGATGAGTCTTCAATCGATCTCATAATATCCGGATAGATATTTACAAGCAGCATACCAAAGGAAATCGGAAGAAGCAGTAACGGCTCGAATCCTTTTCCGATTGCCAGATACAGGAAAATCAGCGCTACGAAAATCATAACGATGTTTCCAAATGTCAGGTTTAAGAATGCTGTCTGCTGAAGAAGATTGGACAATGTAGTTGTTATATATTCCATATTAATTCCTCCAAACGGAATAACATATCCCGTATTTTTTCAGCCAGTTTTATAAAAAATTAGATTAGTTTAATGTAGCAAGAACTGCGCCCGGTTCTACCATATCGCCTACTGCAACATTAACACTGGCAACGGTACCGTCCTGAGGAGCTACGATCTCGTTCTCCATCTTCATAGCTTCCAGAAGCAGGATAACCTGACCACGTTTTACAGCTGTGCCAGCTGCTGCCTTAATACCAAGGATCTTACCTGGCATCGGGGATGTGATGGTTACGCCGCCTGCTGCCGGTGCTGCTGCTGGAGCCGGAGCTGCTGCTGGAGCTGGAGCTGCTGCTGGAGCCGGAGCTGCTGCGCCTGCAAATCCTTCTTCTACGGTTACCTGATATGCTGTACCATTTACAGTGATAGTATAATTCTTCATTTTAAATTCCTCCAGATTTTATCGATGATTATTTACGTGTAATGGAGCGGATATTTACGCTGTCTGCCGGTACGCCGGTTGCTGCTGCGATCGCTGCAGTGATAACTGCTACCAGTTCTCCATCGTTTGCCGCATTGCCTGCTGCTGGTGCTGCGGTACGTGCCGGCGCTGCTGCCGGTGCTGCAGTCTGTACAGGTGCCGGTGCTGCTGCCGGTGCCTCTGCTCCTGCTTTTTTAGCCTTTACATTTGCCTCAATCTCGTTAACCTTCTTGAAGCTGCTGATAATTAAGCTGATGAAAATCAGTACCAGGAATACGGTACCCATACCCATCAGGGTATTTAATGCTGCCTTCTCCATCTTCTCACCGAAGCTGTAGTTTACAACAAAGGATAACTCGGTCGGTACCAGAGAAGTACCGCCGTAGCTGCTTACGCTCTCCTCAGCGGTCAGGGAGAAAGTCAAGTTTCTCTTCTCAAAGGAAGCCTGAACAACTGCTGTGTAGCTGTCATCATCGGCGCGCTCTACGGTCACGCTCTGAACCTCACCCATCTTGCCTAAATCGTCCTTAGAACTGGTCCAGGAAGAAATTGCAGACTCAATGACTGTGTTTTTCTGCTTCTCAGCCTGTTTCAGCTGTGCTGCCAGATCTTCGTCACTGTAGCTGGCGAACTGCTCCAGATAGCTCTTAGCGCCATCGCTCATGGTCTGCTCGATCTCCGGAGAAATCGGCTCTACCGCTTCTTCAGAAGCGCTACCACAGGCGGACAGAGCGAAAAAGCAGACTGCCATGCAAAGTACAAGCAGCATTCTTTTCATATTCTGTTTCATAAATGTGTCACCTCGTAATTAGATCGTTCCATGCTTTGACGGACGTCCCTCTTTCTTCGTGAATCATATCCTGACAGCATCCATGTTTCTTTCATGGCGCCATCCGTGATACTTCCCACCTATCTGTGTTTGCAGGTGTTTTTGCAAAATTTCCAGAGCTTGTCATCCACTCCGGGAATTCTCCATCTGACACGCTGCGGCAGCAGAGGATTGTACAATCTCCTCTGCATACATAAATGGCATGCACTTCCGTCTATGCGAATCCGACTTTAATAGCCATGCATACATAAACATCTGTACCACTGACTTGTTATTCGATTCTCACATAAGCGCTGTCCGGTGCCTGACTGATGACAAACACTGCCCTCATCCCTGTTTCCGGAAATGATTCCGGCAGCCAGCCGCACTGACATCCATTTTTTAGCACTACAACTCCGCCGACGGTTCTGATTATATAATCATTATACAATATGTAAAAACACGCTGCTTCCATGCAGTACTAAATCCGGAATCTGCATTCTCCGACCTTTCCCTGCCTGCGTCTCCGCGTAGCTGCCTGCCTGCGAACCACTGCTTTCACAGTTTCCTGCTGACAATCGCCCCCGCTTTCGCACTACTTCTGTGCCCGCCATCCCGATTCTGCGCTTTTGCCGATATAACGTATACCGAGGCTCTTCCTAATTTGCAGCCAGAAGAGCCTCGCATCTTTCGTCAAATCCGCACCGGAACAGCCGCAGCTTATCTTGCACATACAGTTGATATAGCAGTTTGAAACGTCATGTTATGCCAGATTACTTATGCTGGTTTCCTCCATCCCATAAGCAAGTCCATTTTTTTGCCTGTTTAACATTGTATAATGAGGTCGGCAAAAAAGCAAGTTATTTCCGTTCGAATTTGTTTACTTTTTCATTTTTTTAACTGAATCAGCTCCAATATCTGGGTACTGGTTCAAATCATATTTATATTATACCCCTGCCGGACCGGACGGCTGCACCGGTGACTGGCTTCCGGTTATCGGAGTCTGTCCGTCCGTCGAACCGCCATTTCCCGCCGCATTCTCCTCCGGCAGAACTACCGTGCAGCTTCCGTCTGCCGCTGCCTGCCAGGTATTTCCATCCATCTCGAACGTAATACCTGCGTACATCGCGCCGCTGGCATCCAGGTAATATTTCTTACCGCCAAGATCCAGCCAGCCGGTCTGCATCACGCCGGACTCATTCATGTAATACCACTTTCCGCCGACTGCCTGCCAGCCCGTCGTCATGGCGCCGGAGCCGTCAAAGTAATACCAGCTTCCGCCCAGGTTCTGCCAGCCCGCCTGCATCGCGCCGGATGCGTTCAGATAATATTTCTTGCCGCCCGTCTCCAGCCAGCCGGTCTGCATCAGACCATTGTCCGCCATGAAATACCAGCTTCCATCGACCGCACGCCAGCCCGTCGCCTGTTCGCCGGATGCGTCAAAGTAACGCCAGCCGCCGTCCAGCGTCTTCCAGCCGGTAATCATATGACCGTCCGCCTCCAAATAATACTTTTTGCCCGAAAGCTCCAGCCATCCTGTGGACGGATTGCCCGCCGCATTCATATAGTACCAATTCTGACCATCGTTGATCCACGCCGCTTTCTGCATCACATGGTTCTGATAATAGTAACGGTTTCCCGCGATCGTCCGCCAGGTATTGCCCGGAATGATCTGCGTATAATCTTTATACAGATAATCAATATCCACATTGCCGTTCACGCCCTTGACCGAACCGGTGTTGGACGCCTGCCACATCGAGGTCTTTGAATATGTATACTTCTGCTGGTATTTTGCCACCCATATATCATACGAAATCTTCGACATATCGATCTTATTGGCAATCCAGTATTCATTTGCATAGACCATCGGATAATATCCTGCATCCTGAATCCGCTTACAGAACGCGTTGATCACATCGCTGACCTGAGACTGCGTCAGGGTTCCCAGCGTATTAGCATCCTCGGCATCAAAGACAACCGGGAAGGAGATAGGATAATCCTTGATAAGATTCAGGACAAAATCCGCCTCCTGCTGCGCCATTTCGACCGAAGTCGCATACGAATAAATGTACGCGCCCAGCCGCAGCCCTGCCTGGCTCGCATTTGCCGCGTTCATAGCGAAAAACGGATCCACATTACCGCGGAACCGGGTTGCCAGCATCGCAAACTGTACATTATCCGATGACACCTGGCTCCAATTTACATTCTGCTGCCAGTAAGACACATCCACGCCGCGCGCAATCGCACCGATCCCCTCATTCTCCGTCACCCGGTACACGCCAAGCCCTGATGTGACCGCGCTCACACTTCCATTGGAAACAGCAGTCGAACCGCCAGAGCTGCCTGTACTTCCCGAATTGGAGCTGCCCGAACCACCGCCCGGCCCCGCATTCGAGGATGACGATGTAAGAGAAGAATCTCCCGCCGGTCCTGCCAGCGCTGTCATCGGCTGAAAGCACAGCGCTGCTGCCAGCATGCCAGCCGCTGCCCGTGAAAGCACACGCGCGCGCCCCATCCTTTTTTTGTTCACTCTATTCCGATTCATGCCAAAAAACCTCCTTGATTATCCTTTTATCCCTGTTGTCTGTTCACCATTTATATACATTTCCCCGCCTGATCCGGCGGGGGCATATGCGAAACAAATATGGTTCATCCACACACTGTGTAACCAACAGCAGAACTTTTCCTATTATAACCTAGTTTAACAGATACTCCCCATCCACTTCAATAGAGAAACTTTAAATAAAATCTGTCAAATTTATTACAGAATGCTTCCCTTTCTGCTAAAAGAATGAAGCCGTCCATGCCAAAAACAGGATTTTCAAGCAGAAAAACACAATAATGCCGGAACAAAGCTTTCCCCCGTTCCGGCATTTCATTTTTGCATATTCAGTTTTCCGCAAAATTCCACTTATCTTTATTCTTGCAAAGGAACTTCCGTTCTCCTGAAAGATTTTTTCCTATTTCCGATTCCGGTTCATCAGGCGGATAATATACAAAAACAGGTTGATAAAGTCCAGATACACCTGCAGCGCGGAAAATACCGATGCTTTCTGAAAAAAGTCCAGTACCAACCCATTTTGTCAATTATTTTCAAAACCATTTATGTAACTATTCACAGTAACCCATTTACAAGTTATGAAGCTCCCGCCTCTTTTTCTTCCACGGAAGCGGCACATTCCATTTTTTCAGCGCACTGAAAAAATAATAATAAATATTAAAGAGAACCGTTGTGATCGTCCAGGTCAGCGGATAGCTGAATACCACTGTCAGGATATCCGGGCGGATCGGAACAGCGATCAGGATCCAGACAACCCGCAGGACGCACACGCCCAGCGCCGTCATAATCATCGGAATCCAGCAGTCTCCCACACCGCGCAGTGCGCCGGAATAAATCTCAATACAGAGGTATGTCACAAATGCCGGCACCAGGAAGTGAAGAATCTTCATGCCGATCGCGATTACCTCCGCATCCGTTGTGAACAACAGATAAATATAGCCGCCCGTCAGATACAGAATCGTGCTCAGCCCCACCGTGATAATACAGGAAATTCCCAGGCAGACGTACACGCTGCGTTTCACACGGTCCAGCCGCCCCGCGCCGTAATTTTGTCCGACAAAGGTCGTGATGGAGATCCCCAGCGCAATAATGATCATCCAGTAAGTGCTGTCGATCTTTCCATATGCAGCCCACGCCGCCACCGTGTCTGTTCCCAGTGCATTGACGCTGCTCTGGATCACGAGGTTGGAAAAGGAATACATACCCGACTGGAGTCCAGCCGGAAACCCAATCCGGATGATCCGCACCAGAATCACCGGTGTAATCCGCGTTTTCCGGATCTCAAACCGGTACGAGCCATCCGCACGCATCAGCGTTCCCAATACCAGACACGCGCTGACCACCTGGGAAAGGATCGTCGCCACCGCCGCACCACGCACGCCCATCCGAAGTCCTACTACAAACAACAGATCGAGCGCAATGTTTGTAAAACAGCTGATCACAAGGAAATAGAACGGTCTTTTGGAATCACCGATCGCCCGCAGGATTCCGGCACCCATATTATATAAGAGGTTCGCCGTGATTCCGACAAAATAAATGTGCAGATACCCGCTTGCATTGTCCATGATATCCTCCGGCGTCCCCATCAGGCGAAGCGCCGTGTCGGAAAAAAGGAGTCCGCCAACCGTCATGAGGATACCGCACAGCAGCGAAAAGGCAATCGCCGTGTGGACTGCCTCGCTGACCCGCTGACCGCGTCCCGCCCCGTAAAACTGGGCGATGATAACTGTCGCACCCGAAGAAAGTCCTACAAAAAAGCCAACCAGCAGGTTCGTAAGCATCGATGTGCTTCCGCCGACCGCCGCCAGCGCTTCCTTTCCGACAAAACGGCCTACTACCACCGCATCTGCCGTATTATAGAGCTGCTGAAAAAAAGTTCCAAATAAAATCGGGAAGAAAAATAGCAGAAGCTGTTTCCAGATCACTCCCTCTGTGATCGCATTTGCCCGGCCAGTCCCCCCGGTTTGTCTGACTTCCTCTTCCCGTCTGGTATCTTTCATCCAATCCACCCCCTCTTATGTTCTTTGTCTCTGTTTCCTGTATGCATCCTGCTCACAGATATTTCACCTATATGAATTCATATGCCTTTTCGTTATTCTTCTCCCGCAAATCCCATTTCCAACTCAATTCAGCTCCGCAATCCGCGAGATCCCCACATAGATATGAGAAATCTTGTACCAGGTAGCAAAATCGACCACGCCCGTCTGCGGAAGTCCAAACACCGACTGAAACGCCCGTTCGGATCCGTAGATCCCGTCCGGCGTAACTCGCGGGATCGCTGTATACACAGTCGCCACCGCGTCAAGCTGCTGCTGCAGCTGCCGCACCTTATCGCCGCTGGACCCCACCTTAAGCGGTTCCCCCGGATAGGAGATCGGGATTCCTGATATCTGTTCCGCAGTGTTGATGTAAATACTATTTCCATAGAAACGCCGCAATATCTCGATCGCGCTGTATCCCTGTTCTCCCAGACTGCACGAACCCCACTGGGTCATCCAGCCCGGGCAGGACACCCGCCGCCCGTCGCAGTACTGTGTCAGAATCGGCTGCCGCACGCCGGGGCGGGACAGATAGTTGTCAAAAATGTCGTCCACCACCTCTGAGATCGGCTCGAAAATATCACGCCCGTAAATCCACTTGTGATCGAATGCCGTCGAGGAAGTGATTGTAAAATCGTAGCCCTGGTTCCGATACCACTCCGTATACACCCGATTCAGTGTAAATGACATGATCGCAAGCACATTGGCGACGATCGTGCTGCGCGGCCAGGTCGCGTAGATCTCGCTCGACGCCACGTTTTTGATATAATCCCGGTATGCCACATAGTAATCTTTTGCGGAGGCATTGGTCGGTACGCCGTCATGCACGACGATCGTCTGCGGTACCACCACGCGGCTCAGCACGATCTCGCCGCTCTCCTGCACCGGTTTTACCTCATCTTCGGCAATCTTGGGCGGATAGGAACCATATAGGGTATGATCCGTAATCTGTATATTCTCCTCCGCTCCGGTCTGATCCGGAAGCGGAATCATCCGGATCGGCTGGACTGCCGTCACGCCCGCCAGCACCTCCGTTCCCTTTACCTTTACCGGCTCATAGCCCGCTGCCCGCACTTCCACCGTATAATCCGCATACGGCTTTTCCCGGTTCTGTTCTTCCAGTGAAAGCGACACAGGAGGCGCTGCTACCGCAATCTCCTCCGTCTGCCCGGATAAATTGGTTCTAAGCACTTCCTGCGTCTGTCCGGAATCACCATAACTGACCGAAACCTCTGCTCCCTCAATTGGGAAATTATTTTCACTGTTTACCACATCGATCCGCAGATAGCCATCCTGCATTCCGGTTGTCTCACAAATTCGGACACGGTCGAAAGAATGATAGCGCATGCATCCAGCCTCGCATTTATTTTACATGGTCATTTACAGTTTATATCCAGCATCTTTTATCTATGCCGGTTTTTATCCGATTTTTTAATATTTTGCTGCCGTATCTTCCTTATTTTTCTCCTCTAAATCGCTCTCGTCGCCTCTGCCAGCCACACCTTCTCTTCCTCCGTCATATACGGAGACAGCTTCTCATACACGCCCTTATGGTACGCGTTCAAAAGCTCGCGGTCGCGCGCTTCCATCAGCGATACGTCGATCGTGTCCAGATCGATCGGAACCCAGGTCAGATTTTCAAATTTCATGAACTGACCAAATTCATTCTTCACATCCTTCACACAGAGCATCAGATTCTCCGTCCGGATGCCAAATTTTCCTTCCAGATAAAGACCCGGCTCATCAGAGGTAACCATACCTTCCTCCAGAACCGCATTTTCAGCGGGCGATGTGAGCAGCCTCCATCGGATGGAATTCGGGCGCTCATGCACACAGCCCAGATAGCCGACGCCATGCCCTGTTCCGTGATTGAAATCCATGCCGTTTTTCCACAGGAGTTCGCGCGCAATATAGTCCAGATTGATACCGCGGCAGCCATACATAAACTTCGCATCCAGCAGACGCAGCATCGAGCACGCCACCAGCGTACAGCAGCGTTTTTCTTCCTGCGTGATCGGTCCGACCGCGATGGTACGCGTCACATCCGTCGTTCCCTCATAATACTGTCCGCCGGAATCGACCAGATACAGCCCCTTCTTCGGTACACTACTCTTCTCTGTCTCAGACGCCGTATAATG
>OLTD01000633.1_pt1 | contig 12680 bp, 9 predicted proteins | sample 1643231 | NCBI WGS metagenome assembly OLTD01 (sample SAMEA3136647, study PRJEB25190) | human gut metagenome | biome: human gut; feature: human-associated habitat; material: faeces | place: Austria | collected 2013
CTGATTTACGTCTCGTCATCTCGCGCGCCTTGCGGGCTGCGTCGCGGGCTCTCTTGGCAAGAATTGATTTCTCACAGATGATCTTGGCAACCGCTGGATTCTGCTCCAAGAAATATGTCAGCTGCTCGCTCACGATCGCATCGACCGCCGCGCGGGCCTCGCTGTTGCCGAGTTTCTGCTTCGTCTGTCCCTCAAACTGAGGCTCCTCGATCTTGACACTGATGATCGCTGTAAGGCCCTCGCGGATATCCTCGCCGCTGAGCGCCGGCTCATTTTCCTTCAGAAGCTTATTTTTCTTCGCATAATCGTTAAAAGTCTTCGTCAGCGCGCTCTTGAAACCAGCCAGATGCGTACCGCCCTCCGGGGTATTGATATTGTTGACGAAAGTATAGATATTTTCCGTGTAGGAATCGTTATGCTGCATCGCCACCTCGACAAATACCTTGTCCTTGATGCCCTCGCAGTAGATAACCGGTTCATAGAGCTTCTCATTGCTTCGGTTCAAGTAGGTGACAAATTCCTTGATACCGCCCTCATAGTGGAAGGTCTTCTCATGCTTCACTTCTCTGTCATCCCGCAGGGTGATCTTTAAGTTTTTCGTCAGGAATGCCGTCTCACGCAGGCGTACTTTTAACGTATCATAGTCGTAGACCGTCTCCTCGAAAATCTCCTTATCCGGCAGAAATACGACCCGTGTGCCGTGCTTATCCGGAGCACACTCACCAACTACTTTCAGCGGATACATCGTTTTGCCGCGCTCATAGCGCTGTTTATATACCTTTCCATCGCGGCAGATCTCAACCTCCAGCCACTCGGAAAGGGCATTTACAACCGATGCGCCTACGCCGTGCAGACCGCCGGATACCTTGTATCCGCCGCCGCCGAACTTGCCGCCCGCATGCAGGATCGTAAATACGACCTCAACCGCCGGAAGTCCCGCCTTTTTCTGGATGTCAACCGGAATGCCACGACCGTCATCCTGTACCGTGATCGAATTGTCCGCATTGATCTGCACCTCAATGTGGCTGCAGTATCCAGCGAGCGCCTCGTCCACGGAGTTGTCTACTATCTCATACACCAGGTGATGGAGGCCTCTTACAGATGTGCTGCCTATATACATACCAGGACGCTTTCTGACCGCCTCCAATCCCTCCAATATCTGTATTTGATCTGCACTGTATTCTGAACCCATAGTTCCTCCTTCACTTGCTGTTTTATGTCTGACTAGTTGTCTTGTTTGGACGTTCACAGGTGACCGTCCCGCTCACGACCCGAAAGGTCTTATCTATCTGGAAGCTGTGGCTGATAAAATCATCCAAGCCCGTACAGGTAATGATCGTCTGTATGTGGCGGATGCTGGCGAGCAGATGATCCTGCCGTTTTCCATCTAACTCCGACAAAACATCGTCGAGAAGCAGGATCGGATACTCCTTTTTGATCTTTTTAACCAGCTCAATCTCCGCCAGTTTGAGCGATAATGCCGCCGTCCTCTGCTGTCCCTGTGAACCGAAGCGCCGGATGTCAATTCCGTTGACATAGAAACTTAAGTCATCCCGGTGTGGTCCGACCAGTGTCGTCTTCTGCTTCCGGTCCGCCTCGCGGCTCTTTTTGACTGCCGCTTCCAACTGATCTGCCTCCGTGTTCGGCTCATACTGGATGATGAGTTCTTCCTTTCCACCCGACAATTTCCGATGGATCGGACAGATCAATTCGTTTAATTCACCGATAAATTCCCGCCGGTACTGGCTTACCTCCCGCCCGTAGGAAGCAAGCTGCATATCCCATATATCCAGCATCTCCTCGTACTCGGGATGGAAAAACAACTCCTTTAGGAGCTTATTTCTCTGTATTACCACCCGGTTGTACTGCACCAGCGAATGGACGTAGAGCCGGTTTAACTGGCATAATTCCAGATCAATAAAACGGCGCCGATCCGCCGGTCCGTTCTTAATGAGATTCAGATCTTCCGGCGAAAAAAACACCACGTTAACAATGCCGAAAAGCTCGCTCGCCCGCCGGATCGGAATCCCGTTGACCGCCACGCCCTTCGTCTTATTTTTCTTTAGATGCATGTCAATCCGGTACGGCACATCGTCCTTGCGAAGCTGCATCTTGATGTGGGACTCGTCCTCTCCGAATTCGATGATCTCCCTGTCCTTGCTGCCGCGGTGGGACTTGGTCGTCGCACACACGTAGACCGCTTCAAGGATATTGGTTTTACCCTGCGCGTTGTCCCCGTAGAGAACATTCGTCCCCGGATCAAAATCCATATGTAATTCCCCGTAATTGCGGTAATTTTTGAGTTCGATCGATTCGATAAACATGAAACCATCCTTTATTTGGTGATTGTTACGGTCTCTCCGTCATACTCGACTTTGTCCCCGTCGTAAAGCTTCTTGCCGCGCTGCATCTCCACCGCGCCATTGACCTTCACAAGCCCGTCCTGAATCGCAAATTTAGCATCCACGCCGGACTCTACCAGACCAGCTGCCTTAAGCGCCTGACCCAGTTTTATAAATTCATCTCTCAGTTTTATCTCCATCTTATTTCAGATCCTTTCTGTCACTGTCTGCCTGCACCTGCCATGTCTAAAAATGGCAGGTTAGATCGCTGCCGCATTGAAATTGACCGGCAGGATCAGATAGATGTAAGTCTCCTCCTCGTCCCGGATAAAGCACGGGGATTTCGGATTCATCATGTACAGAGTCACTTCCTCATCATCAATGATTCGCAGCGCATCACCCAAAAACTTCGGGTTGAAGCCGATCATCAGGTCTTTTCCAAACTTGGTAATCGCCAGACGGGCATCCATCGTACCGAAAGCGGAATGCATCTTTAACTCCATTTCTTCATCGGTAAAGTTTAAGATCAAAGGTTTCTTATCATTTTCACGGACGAGAATGCTCGCACGGTCGATCGCATCCATGAAATCACGGCGGTTCAAGGTAACTTTCGTCTCATAATCGGAGGAAAGCATCTGATTGATCCGGAAATACTCGCCCTCAATCAGGCGGGATAACACGATCGTGTCGTCAAATTCAAACATGATGTGGTTAGTGCTGAAGAAAATCTGTACCTCAGAGTCGTTGTCACCGTTTAAGATCTTGCTGATCTCACCTAAAGTCTTGCCAGGAACAATGACTTTTATATCACTGTACTGTTCTTTTAATGCAACTTTGCGGATCGACATGCGGTGTCCGTCGAGGGAAACGAGCTTAAGTTCATTGCCGGTGACCTCCATCAGCTCACCGGTCATCATCTTGTTGCTGTCGTTCGGCGAGATCGAGAAGATCGTCTGGCGGATGATCTCTTTTAAGGTAAACTGGGAAAGTGTGATGAATTTATCCCGCTCAATGTGGGGAATATAGGAAAATTCATCGCCGTCCTTGCCCTGAATCTGGAAAATAGCCTTGTCACAGGTGATCGTCGTGTTGTATTTTTCATCCGATTCGATCGTGATCGTAGAATTTTCGCCAGAGAGCTTGCGGATAATATCGGAAAAAAGCTTGGCATCAAGTGCGATTTTTCCACGTTCCAGGATCGTTCCTTCGACCTTCGTCTCAATTCCCAGCTCCATATCGTTGCCGGTCAGTTTGATCTCATCCGAAACAGCATCGATCAGGATGCATTCGAGAATCGGCATGGTGGTTTTGGAAGGAACGGCCTTCAGAACAATGTTGATGCCGTTCATTAAATGATCTTTTTCAAATGAAAGCTTCATGTTTGTTGATAACTCCTTTGCTAAAAATAACGTGGAACGGAAAGAAAAGATATATATAAATTCCGTCGCAATCGTAGTAGGGGCTGTGAATATGTGGAATTCTCCGGACAGCCCTGAAAATACAGGGGTTCAGACTCCTTTTGAATGGTTAAAAAGGCTGTGTAAAACTGTCCGGAACCGGCTGGATAACTTTTGAATTATCCACAGCCCTGAAATGGAGCAAAATGTGGGAAAAGTTATCCACAGGTTTTCAACCACTTTTCCACGCGAAATTGTGGAAGAAATCTACTGTGGGCTGATCTTTTTCATTAAGATTTCCACTGTATTGCGAAGCGATTCGTTTTTCTCCATATCGGCAGCGATCTTGTCGTGACCGTGGATGATCGTCGTGTGATCCCGACCGCCTAAATATTTGCCGATATTCTGCAGGGAAGTTCCGAGCATCGAACGGCAGATATACATCACGATCTGGCGCGGGAATACGATCTCCTTGTTGCGCTTCTGGGAGGAGATGTCAAGCGGAGTGATACCGAAATGATCGGCAACGACCTGGATGATCAGCTCCGGGGTCACTTCTTTCTCCGCGTTCGGGGAAATGAGATCCTTGAGAGCTTCCTCCGCCAGCTCCGTCGTGATCTCCTTGTTATTTAACTTGGAAAGGGCGACGATCTTGGTGAGGGCGCCCTCGAGCTCACGGATGTTGGACTTGACGTTGGTGGCGATGTACTTGATCACTTCATTATCTATATTGTAGCCCTCGAGTTCCTCTTTTTTGCGGAGGATCGCCATACGGGTTTCATAATCCGGCGACTGGATATCGACGGTCAAGCCCCATTCGAAACGGGAACGAAGCCGTTCTTCCAGCGTCTCGATCTCTTTCGGCGGCTTATCTGAGGAGATAATGATCTGCTTTTTCGCTTCATAGAGTGCGTTGAAGGTATGGAAAAATTCTTCCTGTGTCGATTCCTTACCGATAATAAACTGGATATCATCGATGAGGAGGACGTCGTTGTTTCTGTATTTTTCACGGAACTCCGTGGTGGAAATATTGTTTTTGTTCCGGATCGCATCGATCAGTTCGTTCGTAAACTTCTCACTTGTAACGTAAAGAACCTTCGCTTTTGGATTGTTTTTTAAGATAAAATGCCCGATCGAGTGCATAAGATGCGTTTTTCCCAGACCTACACCCCCGTAAATGAAGAGAGGGTTGTAGATCTCACCCGGAGATTCTGCCACGGCGAGGGAAGCGGCGTGCGCTAAGTTATTGTTTGCGCCGACGACGAAGGTGTCGAATGTGTAGCGCGGATTTAAGTTCGCATCCTGGATGAGCTGGCGGCTGACCTCGGACGGGCGGTTGATCAGATGGCTTTTGTCCGTCTCTTTTTGCGGCTCATCGACCTGTTCGATGGTGACAAAATCGACCTCACACTCGATTCCGGTTAGTTCTTCGATGGTAATCTGGATCAAAAGTCCGTATTTTTTTTTGATATAGCCGAGAAACTGCACATCCGGAACCAGGATCTGAAGGGTGCCGTCTTTCATGGAATAAGGCTGCGTCGGAAGCAGCCATGTTTTGAAAGAAACGTCCGTCAGTTCGTGTTCTTCTTTAATATGGAGGAGAATTTCATCCCATTTTTCCTTAATTTTCTCTATCATACTGTGTCTCCTAAACGTAAAAAGCAGCCAAAACTGCAAAATAACCCAATCTAAGTTCTATTCTACATGATTTGTCCACATTTTTCAATAAAAACCCGCAATGTGAATAAGTGAAATTCAGTTATCCACGTGGAAAAAACGCCGAAAAATAAGGCTTTTTGGTGAATGGGTGTGAACAATCAGAAGCTTATCCAGATCGTATTCCACGGCTTTTCCACAAGTTATCCCCAAAATGTGGATAAGTGGAGGATAAGCTGTGAATAGGTGGCGGGAATGCTGATAAAATAAGGATTTTTTTATCCACAAAATGGAAATGTCCCGGAGTGTATACTGTATACAATAAGGTGCCTCGACAGCAATCGACGATCGATCTGTGGGGACGCAGGATCGAAATGGTGGAAAAACCACAGAAATTCCTTGTTCTATGGGGATTAAAAAGATCAAAATAGTGGTTGACGAATGCGGAATTCTTCTATATAATGGAGAAGATGTTTAATTACAATAGTCTAACTATGTTGAGAAGAATGCGAATTTCGGCGTGAGCCGGAGGAAGCATGGATTTCTCTTACTATATTATGGATGAGGAGGTGTATGCAGACATGAAGATGACATTTCAGCCGAAGAAAAGACAGAGAGCAAAAGTTCATGGATTCCGTGCGAGAATGAGCAGCGCAGGTGGAAGAAAAGTTCTGGCTGCCAGAAGAGCAAAAGGTAGAGCAAAATTATCTGCTTAATGAACGAGGCCGCAATCGAGTTATAGATTGTGGCCTTTCTTAATATTCATAGAACTTTTTCTATGAATATTAAGAAAAGCTCTGCGATGCACACTCGGTGCAGGGGAAAATGATTGCTAATGCAATCGCACCTCGGTGCGTGAATCCGGCGAGCCGGATTCTATTTTATTCATAGGAAATTGCGTCCTATGAATAAAAAACGCTCCGCGAGGATGCGCACTTGCGCGAAGCAGAAACATGTCGCAAGCGACCGCGCTCGGCGCGAGAATGTGCCAGGGCACATTCTTTTTTATATTATTTATCATTGGTGATTTTAATGAAGCGTTTTAATTCAATTAAGAAGAACAGCGAATTTCAAAAGGTTTACAAGACAGGGAAATCCTATGCCAATAAGCTTCTGGTTATGTACGTGAAGCGGGTGGATGACGGGAAGGAGCCTCGGATCGGTATCTCCGTCAGCAAAAAGGTTGGAAACAGCGTGGTCCGCCATCACGTGACAAGGTTGGTACGGGAGAGCTATCGGTTAAATAAGGACAGAGTCAGACTCGGATTAGACATCGTAGTCGTTGCCAGACCGGCAGCGAAAGAAGCAGACTTCAAAAAAATTGAGAGTGCATACCTGCACTTATGCGGACTGCATAACATTCTGGAGAATCGAAGTGAGAATATTGATTAAGAAGATCTTGATAAAGATGATTCGGGGATATCAGCTCTATATTTCCCCTATGACAGGACCTCACTGCAAGTACACGCCGACGTGCTCGGAGTACGCCATCCAGGCACTTAAAAAGTACGGCGCTGTAAAAGGTATGATTTTGGCATGTAAGCGGATTCTTCGCTGTAATCCATTTGCAGAAGGCGGTTATGATCCAGTTCCGTAAAGGATGAGGAGGTAGTTCATTGGACGTTAGCGTTTTAGTTGCGACAAAGGCAGGTTCGATCATGGGACCGATCGCCAGCGTGTTTGGTTATATCATGGACTTTTTATTCCGGATTACCAGCAGCATGGGGATCATGAATATCGGTCTGTGTATCATCCTGTTTACCATTATCACAAAGTTACTGTTATTTCCTCTGACGATCAAACAGCAGGAATCGTCAAAACTTATGTCGCTTATGAACCCTGAAATCAAGGCGGTTCAGAATAGGTATAAGGGAAAAACCGATCAGGCATCGATGGCTAAACAACAGGTCGAGATGCAGGCAGTCTATGAGAAATATGGCTCGAATCCGATGGCAGGATGTCTGCCGATGGCGATTCAGCTTCCGATTATCTTCGCTTTGTACCGGGTTATCTACAACATTCCGGCATACGTACCGTCAGTACGTGTCTTTTTTGACAACGTAGCGAACCCGCTGATGGGGCAGCCGGATTACATCAACAAGATTTCCGAGCTGGCAAGCGGTGTCGGCATGGCGGTGGACAAGGTAGACTACACCGTGGCAAACAAAGTCGTAGATATGTTATATAAGTTGACACCGGCTGGATGGGATACGCTGGAAAGTTTATTCCCGCAGATCTCTTCGACGATCGCAGAAAATGCGAGCAAGATTGAGCAGATGAACTATTTCTTCGGCATCAATCTTGCAACTCCGCCGTTTACCGGTTTTAACCACATCACGATCGCATGGATCATCCCGATCCTCGCAGGTCTGACTCAGTGGATCTCCACCAAGCTGATTTCCAATTTACAGCAGGTGGATCAGGACGCGCCGGGCGCGAGCATGATGAACAGCATGATGATCACGATGCCGCTGATGTCCGTATTCTTCTGTTTCTCCCTGCCGTCCGCGATCGGTATCTACTGGGTCGTTCAGGGTGCATTCCAGCTCGTTCAGCAGCTGATCGTAAATGCACATATGAACAAGATCGATGTCGATGATCTGATCCGCCGCAACGTGGAGAAGATGAACAAGAAGAGAGCGAGAAAAGGTCTGCCGCCGGCCAATGTCAGCGAGAAGGCAAGCGTGAATTTAAAGGCGCTGCAGGCACGCGAGGATGCGGAAAGCAAGGCGAAAGAGGACAAGATCTCCCGCAATAAAAAGCAGATGGAGGCGTCTGAAGCATTTTACAATTCCGATCCGAAGCCGGGCAGTCTGGCTTCCAAGGCAAAGATGGTGCAGAAGTACAACGATAAGCACGCGAAAAAATAGAAGGAGGGCGCAGGATGGATATGATTACGGTTACCGCTAAGACAGTCGATGAGGCAGTAACAAAGGCACTGATTGAACTGGAAACCACCAGTGATAAATTAGAGTACGAAGTGGTCGAAAAAGGAAGCGCCGGATTTCTGGGGATCGGCGCGAAACCGGCGATCATCCGTGCTAAGAAAAAAGAGACGCTCGAGGATCGTGGGATCGTCTTTTTAAGCCAGGTATTTGATGCGATGAACTTAGATGTGAAGATCGCAGCGGCTTTCAATGAGGAAGAGTGTGAGATGAACATTGACCTCTCCGGTGAGGATATGGGTATTTTGATCGGTAAGAGAGGTCAGACCCTGGATTCTCTCCAGTATCTGGTCAGCCTGGTTGTCAACAAGAAGAGCGAGAATTACGTCCGCGTGAAGCTCGATACCGAGAATTACCGCGAGAGACGGAAAGAGACGCTTGAGACACTGGCAAAGAACATTGCTTACAAGGTAAAGAGAACGAAACGTTCCGTATCTTTGGAGCCGATGAACCCGTATGAGAGACGGATCATTCATGCAGCGCTGCAGAATGACAAGTATGTCACCACCCGCAGCGAGGGCGAGGATCCGTTCCGGCATGTGATTATTTCGCTGAAGCGTGAGGGCAGACGCGAGAGAAGTGACGGGTATGGGAGATATGAGAAGTAAATAAGTGTGACGAAGAAGGTCTGGAGGTATCTAGACCTTCTTTTTTGTGGGGGATCGAGCGCGAGAGGTTTATCGTGAAAACATGAAAAAAGAAATAAATATTAGACTAGATTTGTAAATAAAGATGGGAAAATGCTCCCATATGGTATAGAATAAGAAGATAAAAAGCAAGGAAGGATTTATATATATATGGTATATACAGATACAATCGCCGCGATCGCGACGGCGCTTTCGAGTTCGGGGATTGGGATTATCCGAATTAGCGGTTCGGACGCTGTGGCGGTGGCGGAGCGGATGTTTGAACCGGCGGTGGCGGGGAAGAGGCTTTCAGAGCAGAAAACGTATACGATTCATTATGGATATATTCGGGATGGAGAGGAACGGATCGATGAAGTGCTGCTTCTTTTGATGCGCGGTCCGCACAGTTATACGGCGGAGAACACGGTAGAGATTGACTGTCACGGAGGCGTGCTGGTGATGAAGCGGATTCTGGAGCTGGCGGTAAAATGTGGGGCGCGGCTGGCGGAACCAGGCGAATTTACGAAGCGGGCGTTTTTAAATGGCAGAATTGATCTTTCGCAGGCGGAAGCCGTGATCGATGTGATCCAGTCGAAAAATGAGTATGCGCTGCAGTCTTCGGTCAGCCAGTTGAGCGGTTCAATGTCGCGGAAAGTGCGGGAACTCCGCGAAAAACTAATCTATGAGATTGCCTTTATTGAGTCCGCACTTGATGATCCGGAGCATATTTCTCTGGACGGATACCCGGAGCGCCTCCGGGAGACGCTGCAGCCGATTGAGATGGAGCTGGAGGCGTCGATCGGGACGTTTGACAACGGGCGTATCATGACGGAGGGGATCAAAACCGTGATCTTAGGTAAGCCGAATGCGGGAAAATCGTCTCTGATGAATGTACTGCTGGGAGAGGAGCGCGCGATTGTGACAGAGATCGCCGGTACGACACGTGATACGCTGGAGGAAAATATCCGTCTGCGCGGGCTTAGCTTAAATTTGATCGATACGGCGGGCATCCGGGAAACGGAGGATATCGTTGAAAAGATTGGCGTGGAACGGGCGAGAAAGATTGCGGATGAGGCAGATTTGATCTTGTATGTGGTCGATGGATCAAGGGAGCTGGATGAAAATGACCGTCAGATCCTCGATTTGATCCGGGGACGGAAGGTGATCGTCCTCTTAAATAAGACAGATCTGGAACCGGTTCTCACAGAAGAAGCGCTTCGCGAAGCGTGCGGGCAGGAAGTGATCCCGGTATCGGCGAAGGAACAGCAGGGAATTGATCGATTGGAGGAAAAAATTCAGACGATGTTCTTGCAGGGAAACCTGAATTTCAACGATCAGGTCATGCTGACAAACGTCCGTCACAAGACGGCGATGGAGCAGGCGCTGAAAAGCCTGCGCCTGGTCGAGACAAGCATCGACAATGCGATGCCGGAGGATTTTTTCTCGATTGATCTGATGGATGCCTATGAACATCTTGGAACGATCCTTGGGGAATCACTGGAAGAGGATCTGGTGAATGAGATTTTCAGCCATTTTTGTATGGGGAAATAGATCAATTTTTTTGCAAGGTTTCTTTCCTTGTGGTATGATAGGGTGGATCTGAAAATAAGAAAGAATATAAGGCGTTTGAACGAAAACGCAGAGATAGAGAGGAAAGAGGAAACATGCCCTGTTTAACAGAAAATTATGATGTAGCGGTCGTCGGGGCGGGACACGCCGGCTGTGAGGCGGCGCTGGCAAGCGCGAGACTGGGACTCGAGACGATCGTGTTTACCGTCAGCGTGGACAGCATCGCCCTGATGCCGTGCAACCCGAATGTCGGCGGAAGCTCGAAGGGCCACTTGGTGCGCGAGCTGGATGCGCTCGGTGGCGAGATGGGAAAAAATATAGATAAAACCTTTATACAGTCCAAGATGCTCAACCAGTCCAAGGGACCGGCGGTGCATTCGCTCCGCGCGCAGGCGGACAAGCAGGAATACACCCGCCAGATGCGCCGTACCATGGAAAATACCGATCACCTGACGATCCGTCAGGGAGAGGTGGCAGAGCTGATCGTGGAAGAAGGTCAGATCAAAGGACTGAAAACGTACTCCGGCGCGACGTATTACTGCAAGGCGGTGGTGCTGGCAACGGGAACGTACCTGAAAGCGAGATGTATCTATGGCGATGTGAGCAATCCGACCGGACCGAATGGTCTGCAGGCGGCAAACCATCTGACAGATTCCCTGAAAAAGCTGGGAATCGAGATGTTCCGTTTCAAGACGGGCACACCGGCGCGTGTCGATAAGCGCAGCATCGATTTTTCTAAGATGGAAGAGCAGTTCGGCGATGAGAGGGTTGTGCCATTTTCTTTTTCCACCGATCCGGAGTCGGTGCAGAAGGAGCAGGTGTCCTGCTGGCTGACCTATACCAATGAGAAAACACATGAGATCATCCGCAACAACCTGGATCGATCGCCCCTCTTTTCGGGCGCGATCGAGGGAACAGGTCCGCGTTACTGTCCATCGATCGAGGATAAGGTGGTAAAATTTCCAGATAAGAACCGTCATCAGGTTTTTGTCGAGCCGGAGGGAATTTATACGAATGAAATGTATCTGGGCGGTATGTCCAGTTCCCTGCCGGAGGATGTGCAGTACGCGATGTACCGTACCGTGCCGGGACTCGAAAATGTAAAAATTGTTCGAAATGCATATGCAATTGAGTACGATTGTATCAATGCACGCCAATTAAAGGCATCGCTGGAATTTAAGGCGATCCGGGGATTGTTCAGCGGCGGTCAGTTTAACGGAAGCTCCGGTTATGAGGAAGCGGCGGTACAGGGCTTTATGGCGGGTGTCAATGCGGCGCGCGAAGTGCTGGGAAAAGAACCGATCATCCTCGACCGTTCCCAGGCGTATATCGGTGTCTTGATCGACGATCTGGTTACCAAAGAAAACCATGAACCGTACCGGATGATGACGTCGCGTGCGGAATACCGCCTGCTTTTGCGTCAGGACAACGCGGATCTGCGTCTTTCCCCGATCGGGCATGAGATTGGACTGGTCAGTGATGCGATGTATGAGCGTGTCCTCTGGAAAGAAAAAATGATCGAGGAAGAGGCAAAGCGTCTGGAGAAGATCAACATTGGCGCTGGAAAAGAAGTGCAGGAATTTTTAGAGCGCCACGGAAGCACCCCGCTCAAGACCGCGGCAACGCTGGCAGAGCTGGTACGCCGTCCGGAGTTAAGCTATGAAGCACTGGCAGAGCTGGATCCGAACCGTCCGGAACTTCCGGAAGATGTGATCGAGCAGATCAACATCAACATCAAGTATGACGGCTATATTCGCCGCCAGCTGCAGCAGGTTGCACAGTTCAAGAAGATGGAGAGCCGGAAGCTGGATGAAAACTTCGACTATTCCACGGTCGGAAGCCTGCGCCGTGAGGCAGTACAGAAATTAAATCTCTATAAACCGGCAAATATCGGTCAGGCATCCCGAATCGCGGGCGTGTCACCGGCGGATATTTCGGTGCTGCTGGTACACTTAGAGAAGAGCCGCCATGCGGGACATGGGGAAGAGAAGAAAGAACTGTAAAATAGAAACGAGCGGATTCAGAGTTACTGTACACGGGCAGGCACTTTTGGAACCGAAAGTGCCGTAAGAAAACCTGGTGGCAGGAGGAATTTGCCGTATTTAAATGCGAAGCCACGGCAAATTCCGTTACTGGGCACGTATG
>OLTD01000638.1_pt1 | contig 12569 bp, 10 predicted proteins | sample 1643231 | NCBI WGS metagenome assembly OLTD01 (sample SAMEA3136647, study PRJEB25190) | human gut metagenome | biome: human gut; feature: human-associated habitat; material: faeces | place: Austria | collected 2013
ATTTTAATTGCTTTAACTTTAAATTCATTTGAGTATTTAGTCATAAAAAAACTGCTTTTTTTATTATTTTTTCTATTATTCATAGTATAATTTTAGATAGAAGATAAATTTTAGCGAGGTGAAAAATAATGGATAGTAAAATAGCGAAAGCGATAAAATTAAAAAATCAACCGATTGCAGTATATAGAACGGATATAAAAGAAAATAATGCACTGCAATTTAAAGAAGGTGTTTGGGGCTGTGTGATAGCTATGTTAAATGCAGCTTCTAAAGGCAAAACAGCGATTTTTTCACAAGCTACAACTGCTTGTATGGGTGGTAGAGCAGGTCTTGGATTAAAGGCATATGATTTAGGATATATAGAATATTTTTTATCTACAGGAGCAAATGATGGCAGAGAAGGAGAATGTTATAAGAAAAATCCTGAACTTGCAAGAAATTTTATTGTGAATGTACCAAAAATAAATTCTAAAAAATATGTAGTTTTCAAGCCATTAGAATTGGTAACAGATGAAAATCAACCAGAAATTATTGTGTTTTTAGTAAATGCTGACCAATTATCAGCACTTACAGTCTTAGCAAATTATGACCAAGATACTCAGGATAATGTGGAGTTAAGATTTGGAGCAGGTTGCGCACAATCCATTTTATTTGCTTTAAAACATTTTGAAGAAAATAGTATAAAGTGTACGATTGGATTGACTGACCCGTCAGCTAGAAAATGTATAGATAAAGATATTTTGTCATTTAGTATGCCATATTATCGCTATTTACAATTAGAAGCACAGGTAGAAGAAAGTTTTTTAACTAAAACTACATGGAAAAATTTATCTAAACGTATATAATGAAAAATAAATAAAATTTAATAAAAAAAGCAAAGGATAATATAAACAATAGTATCACTTTGCTTTTTTTAGTTTCTTATTTGATGTTATACCAATATAGTATATAATAGAAGATAAAATTTTAACGTGAGGTGGCAATATGCAGGAAAGACCTAGCATTCAACAATTAGAAAATTTTATTATCTATGGAAAAGTGCGCAATTTTGCAACTGCAGCACATAGAGCAAATATAACTCAATCAGCATTTAGTTTTCAAATGAAAAAATTAGAGGAAATGCTCAATATACAGTTGATAACTCGCTCTAATCGTGGCAGTGATTTAACTAGAGAAGGCGAATTTTTTCTGCAAAAAATCATACCGATAATTGATGAATTAGATGAAGCTATTGATGAATTACAAAAATTTGCAGGAAAAGCAGTATATATTAATATAGGTGCTTTGATGTCTATGGGAGATATTTTAATGAATAGACATATCAGCTATTTTAAACAACATAATGATAATAATATCTGCTTTAATGTATATAATCTAGAAGCAAAATCCATGTTAAAAAAATTAGATAGTGGTCAAATTGATATTGCTTCTACTTTTTTATTGCCTCAAATGCATGTAGATGGCTGTGAAAAGAAATTATTCTGCAAAGATGAGTTTGTTTATTATGCACCATGTTTGGATTTTACGCAAGATAAAATAACAGCTGATATTATACAAAGATATCCATTAGTTACACATTCGCCAGATTATTTTATGACAAATGCCTTAGAGGATTATTTTGTCAAATTAAAAATACATCCACATATTGATGCTAGATTATCTACACCATACGCTATCATTCATTATTGTAAGCATAACAAAGTAGCAACATTGATATCAAAGCGTCTTTTACAGGAAATAGGGATTACAAATGACTATTATGAGTTATTAGAACCACTTAATTTTTCTTCGTATTTATTGTATAAACATGAAAATCCTAAAATTAAAAGTATGGAGATTTTTGTGGATTATATTTTGGATTTATATCAGCAAAATAGATAAATTTTGATTAATTTTAGATAAAAATAATTGATGACTCTCATTAATATCTTAAGCTATACAAATGTAAAACACATGTATACAATATGAACTATCCTTTAATTAAGATTTTGGAGATGAGAGCATGAGTAGTTCTTCTAAAGAACGTTTGTGGACAAAGGATTTTCTTTTGGACACTGGTATTAATTTTTTAGTTTATTTGATTTATTATTTATTGATGGTAATAATTGCTGTCATTGCTAAAAATGATTTAAATGCTAGTCTAGCTGAAGCAGGTCTTGCTTCTGGTATCTATATTGTCGGTACTTTGATTGCTAGATTATTGGCAGGACAACAAATTGAATTATTTGGTAGAAAGAAAATGCTGTATACTGGTATGGCTTTATATTTGATAACTACTATTTTTTATTTTTATATACCAAATTTAATGATAATGTATATTATTCGTTTAGCAAATGGCTTTGCCTATGGTGTAGTTTCCACAGCGACAAGCACAATTATTGCTAGCTGTATACCTCTTTCACGTAAAGGTGAAGGCATAAATTATTATGGTTTATCTACAAGTGTAGCTGCCGCTGTTGGCCCATTTATTGGCATGTTCATGATGACACGAACTTCTTTTGCAGCTATCATTGAATTATGTGTAGGTTTAATTGTTTTATGTGTAATAGGTTGTTTCTTCCTCAATATCAAAGAGCTTGAACTTTCTCCAGATGAAAAAGCTAAACTTCGCAAAATCTCTATAAATAATTTTGTAGAAAGCAAAGTATCTGTAATTTCCTTCATAGGTTTTTGGGTTGCTTTTTGTTATGCAAGTGTATTGAGCTTTTTAGCAGCTTATTCACAAGAAATTCATTTAGTAGAAGCAGGTACTTTCTTCTTTGTTGTCTATGCTGTAGTAATCACTATATCTCGCCCTATAACTGGTATTATTTTTGATGCCAAAGGTGAAAATTATGTTATGTATCCTTGCTTTGTCTGCTTAGCAATAGGTTTATTCTTATTAAGTGGTACACAAACTGCTTGGATGTTATTATTAGCTGGTGTATTTGTAGGTTTAGGATATGGTACATTTATGTCTAATGGTCAAGCCGTTTGTATAAAATTAACACCAAATCATCGTGTAGGTGTCGCTATTTCCACATATTTTGTAGCTTTGGATTTAGGCCTTGGCGTTAGCCCTTATATTCTCGGTGTATTAAGACCAATGCTTGGCTTTGAAGGTTTATATATGTTAACTGGTGTGATGTCTGTTATTTGTCTAGTTATGTATTTTGTCATGTATGGTTCAAGAAAACAAAATTATGCAGATAAAGAAGAAATAACAGAAGAATTTCATGCAAATGCTAAAATAGCAATTGATGAAAAATAAAGTAGCTACCCTTCATTTTAATAATTTTATCCATAAAAAAGAGTCAATAAGTTTTTTGCTTATTGACTCTTTTATTTTAGATACCACCGTAAATAATTCCGAGGACAAAAATTATAATTGTTAATGGTACATAGATATATTTAGCTGTAATTCCAAAGTAAGCACCGAGAGGCTTTCTAGCAAGTTCTAATTCTTGGCGGATTTCTTTGTAACCTAAAATATAATAAATAGAAAATGCACCTAAAACAGCTCCAAATGGAACAATATAGATAGTTACAATATCCATCCAAGGGCCGAATTTTGGTTCAGCTTCAATGAATACGCCGATAAATAAAGCAATAATAGAACAAAGTGTAACGGCTGTTTTGCGAGAAAGATTAAATCTTGTTTGCCATGATTCACTTACTGCTTCAAACATATTTAATAGACTTGTAATACCTGCGAAAGCTACAGAAACGAAGAATAATATAGCAAATAATTGACCAAATGGCATTTGGGCAAAAATATTTGGAAGTGTGATAAACATAAGTGTTGGACCTGCATTTGGTGCAATATTGAAAGCAAAAACGGCAGGAATGATAGCAAAAGCAGCAAGTAGAGCAGCTATAGTATTAAAGAAAGTTGTGCGAATGGAAGCTTTAGGAATATCTTCAGTTTTTGGTAAGTATGTACCATAGACAATCATACCTGAACCTGTGATTGATAGAGAAAAGAAAGCTTGTCCCATCGCCATAATCCATGTTTCAATATGTCCTAATTGCTCCCAATTTGGTGTAAATAAAAACTCATATCCTGCACCGGAATTAGGTAAAAAGTATACGCGAATAGCTAAAATTAAAAATAAAATAAAGAATAAAGGCATTAAAATTTTATTTACTTTTTCAATTCCTGATGTAGAACCGAACATTAAAATTAAAGCTGTCATTACAATAACGAGAGTATGCCAAAATACACTGCCGAATTCTCCAGTAACTTCTTGTAAGAATACTTCGTGATGACCGGATAACATTTCACCAGTGATAGACCACCATAAAGCTCTGAGTACCCAACCGATGATGATTGCATATCCGATAGCTATACCAAGTGAGCCTAAAAGAGGTATCCAGCCGAGGCAATAGCCTAATTTTGATTGTTTGATTTTGCTCCAGCAATATTCATAAGCACCTAATGTACCTGTTTTAGCACGGCGACCAATGGCAAATTCAGCGGATAAACCAACAAGTCCAAATAAGATAGAAAATAAAATATAAGGAATTAAAAAAGCACCGCCACCATATTCGCCTAAGCGATAAGGAAACATCCAAATTGTCCCCATACCTACAGCTGAACCGATACAAGCGAGGATAAAACCTGTACTACTTTTAAATCCTCCATTTTGATGTATATTATCCATAAAAAAACTCCTTTATAGAATTATTAAGAAAAATCATTTATAATTATAACTTGTGTACATAGTATTTGTAAAAACGATAATTTCTATAATATAATTTAGTTTTTTCGATAGATAATAAGGAGCAATAAATATAGCATGGAATTAAGAAATTTAAAAACTTTTTTATACGTAGCAGAACAATGCAGTTTTTCTAAAGCAGCAATTTTATTAAATTATTCACAATCAACTGTTACAGCACAAATTCAAAAATTAGAAGAAGAATTAGATATTTTATTATTTGAACGAATTAATAAAACAGTGCGCTTGACCAATGTAGGTCAAGAATTTTTAAAATACGCTCATGAAATCATCAGAACTAGTGAAGATGCTAAAAAAGCATTGAAAAATTTACCGATAGAAACAGGTGAACTCAGAATAGCTATGGCAGAATCTATCGCTAATACTTTTTTCCCTGAGATATTAGAACGATTTCATCAACTATACCCTAAGATAAAGGTAACTTTGTATACAGCTGGTACAGATAGTTTATTTCACAAATTAAGGCATAATGAAGCAGATTTGGTCTATACTTTAGATAAAAGGATTTATTCTTCAGAAATAGTTACTGTGATGGAGAAGAAAGAAGAAGTATTTTTTGTAGCTAGTCCTAAACATAGATTAGCAGGAAAAAATTGCTTAATAGAAGATTTATTAGGCGAAGATTTTTTACTCACAGAAAAAGATATGAGTTATCGTAGACATTTAGAAGAATATTTAGCTTCTAAATCTTTGGAGATAGATCCTTTCTTGGAATTGGGGAATGTAGAGATTTTAAAATCTTTGGTAGAGAAAAATGCAGGCATTTCTTTTTTGCCAGAATTTACGATAAAAAGACAGTTAGAAGAACAGCGATTAGTGAAAATCAATATTCCAGAAGTTTTTAAGGTTTGGCGACAATTAATCTATCATAAACATAAATGGGTTACTGCTTCGATGAAAGTAATGATAGATTTAATTAGAGATTATGAATATGATAAAAAGAATTTTAGCCAAAATAAAAGTCTATAGCAAAAGCTATAGACTTTAAATTTTATTCTTTTAGAACTTGTTTAATTAAAAATTCGCTTTTAGGAAGCCAAAACTGCACAAGTGGGCCAGTTAAAAAAGCAGCTATGACTGTACCTACACCAACAGTACCACCTAAAATATAGCCTAAAATGACAAAAAATAAATCACAAGTCATACGTACCCAGCGGAATTGAAATTTTTGTAATTTATCAGTTAAGATAATGGCTATCAAATCATTAGGGCCAGTACCAGCATTGCTTTTGATGACTATGGACATGCCGATAGATAAGATCACACATCCTAAAATCATACCTAAAATACGCCATAGCAAGGTGGAATCAGCATTGATAAAACCGCCTAAAAGCCATGTGAAAAAATCAATGATAGGACCACCACAAAAAGCACATAAAATAGTACCAGGTTTTACATATCCCTTAGTAGTGAGAAGCATAACGACTAATAAGATACATAAGACAATGATGTGAAAAGTACCTACAGATAGATTAAATGTTCGAGCAAGTCCTTGAATAAATACAGTGAAAGTATCTGTACCAAGTTCAGATAATAAAAATAAAGAAATCCCTAAATGGGCAATAATTAAACCAAGTAATAAAATACTAAGTGCAATAATCCAGTTTTTTAAACTGCGTTTTGATGTATCACTAGCAAATGTAGACATAGAACCTCTTTTATTTTGTAGATTTATTTTGATGAAATATTATATTTCTTCTGGATAAACTAAATTCCATTCATGACGTAATTTAGTCATGATATCCATAACATCTTGAGTATAAGTAAATTGTAAAAGATTAGTTTCTCTTTCTAAAATGGCTTTTTCCATATCTTCCATTTCATATTGAAGTGCTTTTTTCGTATCACCTACGATGATTTCTTGTTTTTCGCCTGTAACAGCATCTGTGATTACTGCTTTATTAGCACGAGGAAATTCCATGATTTCAATATAAGCTTTTTCACAGCTAATCATAGCTCGTTTTGGTTGTTTAGAATGAAGTGATAAAGCGATTGTTGCCATCTGATTATCTTCATTCATCAATAAAATAGTAGCTTGTTCATCAACGCCTGTAGGTGCAGGAAGCATTTGACTTAAAATTTTTGTTGGTTTACTTTGCATAAAACTACGTGTGAGACTAAGCGCATATACACCGATATCGAGCAAAGCACCACCAGCTAAATTTTTATTGAAAAATCTATTAGTCATATCATAATCTTTGAAACTACCAAAGTTTACAGTAATCATCTGTACTTTACCAAATTCATTATTATGTATCATTTCCCATAATTGTTTATAAATAGGCATATGCCAAATAGTCATAGCTTCAGCTAAAATTAAATTATTTTCTTGAGCGAGTTTAACACATTCATTTAATTCACGACTATTTAAAGTAATGGACTTTTCTACAAATAAATGTTTGTGATTTTCTAAAGCTTTTTTCATGAATGGATAATGTGTATTATGTGGAGTTGTCAAATAAATAATATCTACATCAGGGTCAGTGAAGATATCTTGAAAATCATCGTAAACTTTTTCGATGCCATATTTTTTAGCAAAATCGATGGCTTTACTATGTGTGCGATTGCCAACAGCATATAATTTTTTGCCCATGTTTTGTAGCGCTTGAGCCATTTCATTGGCGATTACACCAGTACCTAGAACAGCCCAATTTAATTGTTTGTTAAAAGACATAAGTATACCCTCCTAAAATATATAATTTATTATTATTATAAAAAAAATAAACTTATAAAGGAATACTTAAATGATAAATAAAAAAAGATAATATAAATAAAAGGCTTAGCTAATCAAAAGAAAAGCTAAGCCTTAAAATTTTATTTATTTGTTGCTTTTAATACATAAACTTTAGAGTCAAAATCACAGCTTGTAGCCATATCACCATATGGTTGACCTGCACTTGGGTCATCAATTACAAGACCGATATTCATGAGTTCATCACCGAAATAAGATTTACCATCAATGCTTTGCTGATAGCAGAAATCTGGATTTAAACCTTGGAGATAAATTCTGCTATATGGTAAATTTATACCATTTAATACACGATACCAACCAACAATAGCAGTTTCTTTATCTTCGCTTACTACCATCCAAGCAGTTACATTATTTTCAAAAGGACTGCTCAAACGATAGAATGTGCCAAATTGGAAAACTTCACGATATTCTTTCATGAATTTAATTTGTTCTTTTACTTCTTCTTGTTCAGATGGAGTTAATTTATTTAAATCAAGCTCATAGCCAAAAGTACCAAAGTAAGCAACATTTGCTCTAGTATGAAGAGGTGTTAAGCGATATACTTGATGGTTAGGAGTAACAGAAACATGACTGCCGATAGAGCTAATAGGGTAAGCAAAAGATGTACCATATTGGATTTTTAAGCGTTCTATAGCATCAGAGTCATCACTTGCCCAGCCTTGTGGAGCATAATATAAAAGACCTGGATCAAATCTAGCACCACCACTAGCACAAGATTCAAAGAGAATATGAGGGAATTCAGAAGTTAAGCGTTCATATAAATCATAAACACCTAAGATATGACGATGGAAGATTTCTCCTTGTCTATCAGCAGGATAAGCTACGGAATAACATTCTGTAATACTGCGGTTCATATCCCATTTAATATAGGAAATTTTAGCTTCACGTAAGATTTTAGCAAGTAAATTATAAATATAATCTACTACTTCTTTACGAGAATAATCAAGAACATATTGATGACGACATTCAGAAGAGTGTCTGCCAGGTACATGTAAAATCCAATCTGGATGATTGCGATAGAGGTCAGAGTCCATATTAGTCATTTCTGGTTCAATCCAAAGACCGAATTTCATGCCGAGATTTTCAATTCTTTCTGCAAGACCTTTGATGCCATTTGGTAAGCGGTCAGTATTTGGATACCAATCGCCAAGACCTGCATAATCGGAAGTGCGTTTGCCAAACCAGCCATCATCTAATACGAATAATTCTACGCCACATTCTTTAGCTTTGCTAGCGATAGTTACGAGTTTATCTTCGTTGAAATCGAAATAAGTAGCTTCCCAGTTATTGATTAAAATAGGTCTAGCTTTATCTCTCCAATAGCCACGAGCAAGGCGTTTTTGGAATAATTTATGGAAAGATTGACTTAAATTATTTAAGCCATCATCAGTATAAATCATTACTGCTTCTGGAGTTTGGAAAGATGTGTTTGGTTCTAATTTCCAATCAAATGTAGTTGGATTAATACCCATTAAAACGCGTGTAACATCATGAGTATCAACTTCTGCTTGAGCTAAGAAGTTACCGCTATAGATTAAGCTAAAACCAATAGCTTCCCCTTTATTCTCATCTGTAGTAGGTCGTTTTAAAATAATAAATGGATTATGTTCATGGGAAGAATGACCACGAGTGGAATTAATAGCAGTGATACCCTGTTCCAATTTACGCACTTTTAAATGACGTTCTCTAGACCATGTACCAGAGAATTGAAGCCATTCATAATCGCAGTCAGGTAAATCAAGACAAAGGCTCATAGCTGTTGTTAAATGAACATCATCTTTACCCTGATTGTAGATTTTAGCACTGCGAGCAATAATGCCATTTTGAGCAAAAATAGTGTAGAGTAAATCTATTTCAACTAAAGTTACAGGGTCTTGTAAATGAATAGTTAAAGTGAGAGCTTCATCATCATTTTCTGTATAAGTAGCAGGTAAATTTTCAAGTTTTGGTTTGCCTTTGCTGATAGAATGACTTTGATAATGGAAGTCAGAAATTTTACTGCCGTTTGGCTGGCAAATTTCAATAGCAGGTTGACGATAATCAGAAGTACCATAAACAGGATATTCTTGACGAATATGGCTTAAAGATATAATATTATGGAATTCTTCAGAAATATAAGAAGTTGTTGGACGAGCACAAGATTGAATTAAATAGGAAAAATCTGCTTTGTCATGTACTTTTTTACCAAAATATACTTGGCTTAGATGACCATTAGGAAGTACAGTCATAATGTAACTAATTTTATCATTAGTTAAATGAAAAGTACGGCTTTGTTCATTAAATAAAATTTGCATCTTAAAAAACGCTCCTTTATAAATATATGAATTTATGGCTTTTCATAATTAATATCTATAAATTATTATATATGAGAATTTTATGAAAATAAAGATGGCGTTGTTAAGTAAATCAGTTTAAATGTTAAATAAAAACTATAAGAGCAATACTTATAGTTTTTATTTCATTCTATTTACAGGTTTATTAAAAGATATTTTAGGAGAAAAACTTTTGCGATACTGTGAAGGCGTAAAACCTTTTTTGGCTTTAAAGGCTTTAGCAAATACTAAAGGGTCTTGATAGCCACAAGAATTAGAAATAGTTTCAATGGATAGCGTAGTTGTATTTAATAATTGTTCAGCACGAGTTATGCGATAATTAGCTAAATATTCTTGGGGAGAAATATTTAAATGTTTGCGAAATAATAAATAGAGGTAATTTCTAGTGATGCAGACATATTTAGCGATATCAGTGATTTTTAAATTATTAGTGTAGTTATTTTCGATAAATTCAATGGCTTTTTTTACATATAGATTATTGTTGTCATTAGTCGGCAATATGGTTTTTATATCTTTACTTAAGATAGAGAAGAAAGAATATAATAGACTTTCTAGCAAAAATTGATTGCTTGTGGCAAAGTTATTATTTTTTAACATATTATGCACAATTTGTTTTAATTCTTCACTATAATTACATTGAAATGTTAGATGATTAGAACTAAGACCGATATCATTTAAATATTGAATAGCTTTAGTACCATTAAAGCCAATCCAAAGATATTGCCATGGGTCATCTTTATCAGCTTGATAAAATACTTGCAAATGAGGTTCAACTAAAAATCCTTGACCTTGAGATAATTCATAGCAAGCGTTATTTACATAATATTTTCCTTTGCCTTTAGTTATATAGTGAATGATATAATTATCGCGGATACCAGGGCCAAAGCTGTGATTAGGTTCACATTTAGCTAAGCCACAAAAACATAAGTATAAATCAGAAAAATGGCGTTCTGTTATTTGGAGTACATGAGAATTTTCCATAATAATTAACCTCAAATTTAATTTAGTCTTATAATATTATAATATAATAAAACAAATAAATAATAAAAGGTGATTTTTATGGAAACAAAATGGTGGCAAAAATCTGTTGTTTATCAAATTTATCCGCGTAGTTTTTGCGATAGCAATAATGATGGTATTGGTGATATCAATGGTATTCGCTCTAAATTGGATTATTTGGAAAAATTAGGTATAGAAGTAATTTGGTTAAGCCCTGTATATTGTTCACCTAATGATGATAATGGCTATGATATCTCCGATTATTATGATATTTCTCCAGAATTTGGGACATTAGACGAGATGAAAGCTTTATTGAAAGAAGCTAAAGCACATAATATAAAAATAATCATGGATTTAGTGGTAAATCATACTTCAGATGAACATAAATGGTTTATAGAAGCAAAAGAAAATAAAAATAGCAAATATCGTGATTATTATATTTGGCGAAGAGGTGAAAAAAATAATCCGCCAAATGATTTATTATCTTGTTTTGGCGGTTCAGCATGGGAATATGATGAAACATCTCAAGAATATTATTTGCATTTTTTTAGTAAGAAACAGCCAGATTTAAATTGGGAAAATAAAGATATGCGCAAAGATATTTGGCAGATGATGAATTTTTGGATTGATTTAGGTGTTGGCGGTTTTAGAATGGACGTCATCGATATGATTGGCAAAGTTCCAGATTTAAAAATCAAAGAGAATGGACCTAAATTACATGAATATATTCAAGAAATGCATAGAGAAACTTTGCAAGACAAAGATTTATTGACTGTGGGTGAATGTTGGGGTGCAAATCCGCAGATAGCACAGTTATTTTCCAGTCCAGATAGACATGAATTAAGTATGGTATTTCAATTTGAACATATTATGCTTGACCAAGAAGGCTCAGATAAATGGAACTTGAGAAAGCTTGATTTAATTGAGCTGAAAAAAGTATTTACTAAGTGGCAAAAAGAATTAAATGGCAAAGGTTGGAATAGTTTATTTTGGAATAATCATGATTTACCAAGAATAGTATCTCGTTGGGGTAATGACAAAGAATATCGCGTGCAGTCTGCAAAAATGTTGGCAATATTACTTCATGGTATGCAGGGAACACCATATATTTATCAAGGCGAAGAAATCGGCATGACCAATATTGAGTTTAATGATTTAGCCGATTTTGCCGATATTGAATCTGTGAATGCATATAAAGAAAGAATGGCTAATAATATACCTAAAGAAGAAATCTTAAAATCTTTGCGTGCCAAAGCTAGAGATAATGCAAGAACTCCTATGCAGTGGAATAGTGATGTATATGCTGGCTTTAGTAAGGCTAAACCATGGTATAGAGTAAATCGCAATTATATAGACATAAATGTAGAAAAAGCTTTAGCTGATAAGAATTCAATTTTTTATTGTTATCAAAAATTGATTAAGATGCGTAAAGAAAATCCTATTATGATTTATGGTGAATATGATTTATTATTAGCCGAAGATAAAAATATTTTTGCTTATACAAGAAAATACGAAGATAAAACTTGGCTTATAATATGTAATTTTTATGATAAAGAAGTTGATTTTAACTTAGAAGGCACAGGAAAAATCTTAATCAGTAATTATGAAGATACAATAACAGATTTGACAAAAGGTCATTTAAGACCATATGAAGCTGTAATTTATCAGTGGCAGAAATAATAAAAAAGCATAGTTTAATCGTTTTGATTATGATATGCACCCAAAATATTGGACATATTAATTAAGCTACTAATTGAGACTTAG
>OLTD01000639.1_pt1 | contig 12544 bp, 9 predicted proteins | sample 1643231 | NCBI WGS metagenome assembly OLTD01 (sample SAMEA3136647, study PRJEB25190) | human gut metagenome | biome: human gut; feature: human-associated habitat; material: faeces | place: Austria | collected 2013
CCTCGCCGGTGCGCTTTGTGGGTTCGGCTGTGGCGGCTCCCTTCAATGCGATCGGCAACGTGTTCTCTAACCTTACGGCGTCGCAGGACACGCTTGATGAGCTTAAGAAGCAAAACGAGGAACTGACCTCTAAGGTTGCTGAGCTCTCCGAGGCTCAAAAGACCGCTGAGCGTCTGGAGGGGCTGGTCGGCCTGCAGTCGACCTACAACCTTAAATCGACCGCAGCTCGTATCGTCGGTGCCTCGGGCGATGCCTGGACCTCGACCGTCACGATCGATAAGGGTTCTGCCGACGGGCTTACCATCAACATGCCCGTAACGAGTTCGGCCGGTGTTATCGGCCAGATTATCGAGGTATCGGCCAAGACCTCTACCGTGCGCCTGATTGGCGACGAGAACTCGGGCGTGTCCGCCATGGTGCAGGACACGCGCGCCCAGGGTATGCTGCAGGGTCAGGCTGACGGCACGCTGCGTCTTGAGTACGTGAGCGTCGACTCCGATGTTAAGGTTGGCGACATCATCGTGACCTCGGGCATTGGCGGTGTGTTCCCCAAGGGTCTACCGCTCGGCACCGTCTCGTCGGTTGAGAAATCGGCAAACGACGTGTACTACACCATTGTGGTGCGCGCTCAGACCACGGCCGAGAACAACGAGGAAGTGCTGGTCATCACCTCGCTGACCGACGAACAGTCGGCCTCGGATGAGGACGTGAGCACGGCCAACAGCACGCCGCAGGGAACGTCGCGCGATGCTGCGACCAAGACGAAGGACGAGAGCTCGGATGACAGTTCCGACACGTCCGAGACGACCGATTCCGGCTCGAGCGAATAGGGGGCATGTCCATGGATCTACACGAGCAGGGGATGAGCTCCCGCACGTTTGTGATCGCCGCCATTGTGTGCGTGCTGCTGCAGGCAGGCCTGGCACCGCAGATCTCCATTGCGGGCGGTCGCGTCAACTTCATGATTATCCTGGTGTGCCTAAGCGTGTTCTCGGGCGACCCGACCCGTGCCGTCGTGTGGTTGTTCTATGACCTGTCCGCTGCCGTGCCGGTGGGCGTTATGTCGCTCCTGCTGACCGTGGGTTCTTTTGCCCTGGTGCACAGCGCCGTCGGTCAGACGGGCGGTACCCCGAGTGCGCGCGGCGTCACCGTGGGCGCCTTTGCGCTCGTCATTAATGTGATCTACAGCATCATCTTGCTGTTTATGGGTTTGGAGACGAGCTTTGTCGTGGCGATCTTCGGCCATGCGCTGCCGTCCTCGATCCTGACGGGTCTGGTTGCCATTCCGTTTTTGATGTCCGGCGTCGTGCCGCAGTCCGGCTATGGATTCTCCGCACGTGGCGGACGCCAGACGGGTATGCGCTTTAAGCCCAAGACCCGCAAGCTCAAATAGGGGAGGCCCGTAGATGTCTTCCCAGATGACGGTTATTATCGCCGGTATCGTGCTGGTTGTGGCCATCGTGGTCGCGCTGGTCATCATGCGTCGTGGCGATTCCCGTTTTACCTACGATACACAGCATGGAACGGCCCCGCGCGCCACCGAGGGCGAAGGCAATACCGCGGCGACCGCCTTTAAGGGCCGCTTTTCCATCCTCACCACGGGTGTGGGCGCAATGTTTGCGGCACTTGCCGTCAAGCTGTGGGGCATGCAGATGGTCTCGTCGGACTATTACGAGAAGCAGGCCAAGAGCAACCAGACTCGCACCGTTACCACACCCGCTGTGCGCGGTCGCATCCTCGACCGCAATGGCTTGGCGCTTGTCCAGAACCGTCCCTCACTTGCTGTCGTGGCCTACCGCGACCTTGCCGAGGATGAGGTTCTGGTTCGCCATCTTGCCAACGTGCTTGGAATGCCTTACGTGGCGGTCCTTCGCAATATTCAGAACAATACAGAGGGCGCCCAGAGCCTGCATACCATCGCGACGGACGTCCGTCGCTCCACGGTTGCCTATATTCAGGAGCATGCCGGCGAGTTCCCGGGCGTCAAGATTGCCGAGCGTACCGAGCGCCAGTATCCATATGGCGAGACGGCATGTCATATCTTGGGCTATACCGGCACCATTACCTCCGAGCAGCTCGAGGCCCAGAATAAGAAAACCTCTGGCGATGATGATGCTTCTGCTGGCAAGATTACGTACCAGTCGGGCGATATCGTGGGCCAGGCGGGCGTTGAGAGCTACTACGAAAACCTGCTGCAGGGTATTCGTGGCGAGCAGACCGTCAAGGTCGATGCTTCGGGCAATGTGACCGGTCAGGCCGGCGCCGTGCCCGCGAAGGCCGGCTCCGACATTAAGCTCACGCTCGACCTTAAGATCCAGCAGGCCTGTGAGACGGCGCTGGCGAGCGCTATCGAGCTTGCCAAGACCACTGGCTACAGCAATGCCGGCAACGGCGCTGTGGTGTGTCTCGATCCCAACAATGGCGAGATCTTGGGCATGGCGAGCGAGCCCAAGTTCGATCCGTCCGTCTTTATCGGTGGCGTCTCAAACGACGTGTGGACCGAGCTCAATGATGACAAGGGTTCGCACCCGCTGCTCAACCGCGCCATTAGCGGACAGTACATGTCGGCCTCGACCATCAAGCCGCTCTCGGCGCTGGCCGGTCTTGAGTTTGGAACCTACACTTCAACGCAGACAACCAACTGCACGGGCTATTGGACGGGCCTGGGCAAGGCTTGGGGCAAGCGCTGCTGGCTGACGTCTGGCCACGGCACCATGACGCTGCAGTCGGGTATCGCCAACTCGTGCGACCCCGTCTTCTACGACATGGGCAAGGCGTTCTTTTATGACGAGCAACATCCCGAGGGCCTGCAGGAGGTCTTTCGTCGCTGGGGTCTAGGCAAGACCTGCGGTATCGATCTGCCGAGTGAGGGCTCGGGCCGTATTCCCGATGCCGAGTGGAAAGAGTCGTACTTCACCGACGCCTCTGCCGAGGACCGCAAGTGGAATGCCGGCGATATGACCAACATTGCCATCGGCCAGGGCGACATCCTGGTGACGCCCCTGCAGATGGCGTGCGCCTATATGGGTCTTGCCAACGGCGGCAAACAGTACGTGCCTCACGTGTTTTTGTCTGCCGTATCGCGCGATGGTGACGGCGATGCCTATAAGTACAACGGAAAGGGCAAGAAGAAGCGCCTGGAGGCCAAGATCAACAGCGATTCGGATTTGGCTCTTGTTCGCAACGGCATGCACGACGTGATTTACACGGCATCGACGTCCCTAGCGGCTCACTTTGGCACCCTGACGCCGCAGGTATACGGCAAGTCGGGCACGGGCGAGAAAAGCGGCGAGGACGAATACGCGTGGTTCTGCGCCTATGCACCGGCCGATGACCCCAAGTATGTCATCGCTACTGTCCTGGAGCAGGGCGGCGGCGGCTCAGATACCGCGATGCATGTCGTGCGCGACGTGCTCGGCGTGATTTATGGCGAACCCGATACCTCTTCGGCCTCGGGCGATTCTTCGGTTCGATAGGAGGTTGCGATGGATTTTTCTCCGGCGGATCTGTTCCGTTCAACCAAGACCGGCTCTCGCAGCAGCCTGGACCGTGTCAACAAGCAACTTTTGGCCTCGCGCGGCACGTTTCGCCAAAAGGTGCATATCGGTGTGCTCGTGGCTACTGTGGCGCTTGTCGCCTACGGTGCCATCATTATCTGGTCGGCTTCGCAGTTTAAGGCCGATGCCTCGTTCTCACGCCATCTGCTGGGAATTGGCATCGGAGCGGTGCTGGCGGTGCTGGTCTGGCGTACCGACCTGCGCGGTATTTCCAATTTCTCGACGGCGTTGCTCGTCATTGACCTGATCGTGATTTTCTCGCCCAAGATTCCGGGTCTGTCCTATACGGGCGGTCTGGGCATGACGGGCTGGATCAAGATTCCCGGTATCGGCTTGACATTCCAGCCGGTTGAGCTTGCCAAGCTCATCACCATCTTCTTTATTGCTACGCTTGGCTCGCAGTATAACGGTCGCATCGATACCGTTCGCGACTACGTCAAGCTCTGCGGCATGCTGTCCATTCCGTTTTTGGCCGTCGTTGCCATGGGCGACCTGGGCTCGGGCCTGGTCGTGCTGGTTTCGGGCGCCATCGTCATTTGTATGAGCGGTGCACGCCGCGAATGGGTGCTGTCGACCCTGGCCCTGCTCGTGGGCTTGGTGGCCCTCGTCCTGGCGCTCGATTCGGTCTTTGATTCGTTGCTCGGCCACGATGTGCTCATCAAGCAGTATCAGATGAACCGTCTGACGGTCTTTATCGACCCCGATAATGCCGATTCGGACGATGCGTACAATCTGCAGCAGTCGTTGATCGCGGTCGGCTCGGGCGGTTTCTTTGGTAAGGGCCTGGGGCATGCGACGCAGTCGGCCGGCGGCTTCCTACCCGAGTTCCATACCGACTTCGTCTTCGCCTTTTTGTCCGAGACCTTTGGCTTCTGCGGCTCCTTTTTGCTGCTGTGCTTGTATGTACTGCTCATCTTCTCGACGATCCGCGTTGCCTTTAAGTGCGAGTCTCTGTTCCTACGCTTATCATGCGTAGGTATCGTCGGCATGTGGGCGTTCCAGACCTTCGAAAACATCGGCATGTGCATCGGCATGATGCCGATTACCGGTATTCCGCTACCGTTTATTAGCTTTGGTTCGTCTTCGATGATGATTCAGCTGCTGACGGTGGGTATCGTACAATCCATATGGCGGCATCGTTCGGGCGCCGCGTAACCGCTGGAGGGGTTTGCTATGAAAATTCCCGTAGATAAGCTGACCCGCGCTTTTAAGATGGGCGCGTCCGTTAAGAAGGATTCCGATACGCCGGTGCGCGTCTCGGTCTATCTGGATTCGTCCGCCTCGCGCTTTCTGGCCGAGACGGTGCGTGACGCCTTTGTGCCGCAGACGACCTCGGGTATTGTGCGCGTCGAGCGTCTGGGGGAGGAGCGAATTGCTCCAAAGACCGATACCGATGTGGTGCTGGTGCTCTCGTGTGGTTCCGACCGCTTGGAGAGTGCCGTGCAGGAGCTCGTGATCGCCGGCGTGCCCGTGTGCGTGCTTGCCGAGTCTGCTGTGGAGGTGCCGTTTATCGAGGAGTCCACGCCCATGCTCGGCGTGGTAGCGGCAACCGATAAGACGTATCTGCTCGAGACGCTTGCTCGCTGGATTCTCGATCGCACCGACAAGGAAACGGCTTTTGCGGCGAACTTTGCCTTCATGCGCATTGCGGCAGCCAATCGTATCATCACCTCGTGCGCGCTCACCAATATGGCGACCGGTGCGCTGGTGTTTTTGCCGGGCGCCGATTATCCCGTTATGGCGCTGGCGCAGGTGGGCATGCTCTTTGAGCTCGCTGCCGTCTTTGGACGCGGCATTAAGCCAGAGCGTGGCTACGAGGTCGCGGGCGTGCTTGCCGGCGGTCTTGTGATCCGCGCGGTCACCCGCGCGCTCGTCAAGCAGACGCCGCATATTGGGTTTGCCGTCAAGGCGCTCACTGCCGCCGCGGGCACCTATGGCATGGGCCGTGCGCTCGTTTCGCTCTACGAGCGCGATGTCGACTACAGTCGTGCCAACGAGGTGGTCACTGCCACGTTCTCCCGCGTTCGCGATCTGGTGACCACGGTCGCTGGCGCTACCCGTCCTATGGCGTCCTACCAGGACGCATCCGATCTCGCAGCTTAGGGGTTTTCCGTTGCGCGTTGCATACCAAGACTGTTTTCATTTAATTGAGCCGCTGCTCGCCAAGGTCGAGAAACCGAGCCGCTATATCGATCACGAGTGGGGCACGCTTTCCAAGGCCGATGCCGACTACCGTTGCTGCCTGATCTACCCGGATGTGTACGAGGTCGGTCTGCCCAACCAGGGCATCGCCATCCTCTACAACATCCTTAACCAGGCCGAGGGCATCTCCTGCGAGCGCGGCTATGTGCCGTGGCCCGATATGGGTGACGCCATGCGCGAGGCAGGCATTCCGCTGCTCTCGCTCGAGGGTGCAGCGCCGGTCGCTTCGTTTGATATCGTCGGCCTGCATGTGCCGCACGAGATGGCGGTGACGAACTTCCTCGAGGCACTCGACCTCGCTGGTATTCCGCTGTTAGCGGCTGACCGCACCGAGGACGACCCCATTATCATCGCCGGCGGCCCCTCGGTGTACAACCCCGAGCCGTACGCGGCCTTCTTCGATGCCATCCTCATCGGTGAGGGCGAGGAATCGCTGCTCGATACCTGCCAGCTGCATCGGCGCCTGCGTGACGAAGGGGTCCCGCGCGCGCAGATTGTCGAGCAGCTTGCATCCATTGCCGGCAACTACGTGCCGTCGCTCTATGAGGTTCGTCACGACGAGCCCTGCTCGCCGCATGGCTACACCGTGCCGCGTGAGGGCAAGGATGCGCCGACCGTGGTCTACAAGCGCGTCGTCGAGGATTTCGGCGCCACGAATCCGCTGTCGCAGTCGTGCGTGCCCTATGCACAGCTGGTTCACGACCGCCTGTCTATCGAGATCCTGCGCGGCTGCGCCCGCGGCTGTCGTTTTTGTCAGGCCGGCATGACGTATCGCCCGGTGCGCGAGCGCTCGGCCGACCAGATCGTCTCGTCGGTGATTCAGGGTCTGGAAAAGACCGGCTATGACGAGGTGTCGCTGACCTCGCTCTCCACGACCGACCACTCCTGCATTCGCGACGTGCTCGGCAGGCTCAACCGTCGCCTGGAGGATACGGGTATTCGCGTGTCTATTCCGTCGCAGCGCCTGGATTCGTTTGGCGTGGATATGGCCGAGTCGGTCGCCGGCGAAAAGAAGGGCGGCCTGACGTTCGCGCCCGAGGCCGGCAGCCAGCGCATGCGCGACATCATTAACAAGAACGTGACCGAGGAGGACCTGGACCGTGCGGCCAAGGCGGCCTTCGAGGCCGGCTGGAAACGCATGAAGCTCTACTTTATGATGGGCCTTCCCGGCGAGCGCGATGAGGACATCGTGGCCATCGCCAATCTGGCCGATCACGTGCTGGAGCTCGGTCGTTCCGTGGTGCCCAAGGCTCGTCGCGGCTCGATTTCGGTGTCCATCTCGGTTTCGGTCTTTATCCCCAAGGCCGCCACGCCGTTCCAGTGGTGCCCGCAGCTCGACTACGACGACGTCAAGCGTCGCCAGAAGCTGCTTATCACGAGTGTTCGCAACCGTGCCGTCCGCGTGCATTACCACGATGCCGAGACCTCGCTCATCGAGGCCGCGCTTTCCCGCGCCGGTCGTGACATGACGCCCGTCATCATCGATGCTTGGCGTTCGGGCTCTCGCTTTGACGCCTGGGTAGAGCATTTCTCGCTCGAGAACTGGAAGGAGGCTGCTGCCAAAAACGGCATCGACCTCAACGAGCTCGTACACCTGCCTTACGAGTTGGACTGGCGCCTGCCGTGGGAGCACGTGAGCCCCGGCTGCACGCGTGGCTTCCTCGAGCGCGAGTACCGTCGCTCGCTCGAGGGCGTCACGACTCCCGACTGCACCCGCACGTCGTGCACCGGCTGCGGGATCTGCCCCACGCTCCACGCCAAGAATGTATTGATGGGTGATCGCGCATGAGTGAGCGCCTGACCGACAACCCCTCGCTCTTTAGGCTTCGTGTTCGCTATGGCAAGCGCGATCGTCTTAAGTACCTGGGTCATCTCGAAGTAATCCATACCATTGAGCGCATCGTGCGCCGTGCGGGACTTCCCTATGCCGTCACGCAGGGCTTCTCTCCGCACATGCGCGTTGGCTTCTCTTCGGCGCTACCGGTGGGCACGTCGTCGACCTGCGAGTGGTATGACCTGTTTATGACCGAGTTCGTGGCGCTCGACGAGGCGTTTGGGCGCCTGGCTGCGGCGTCTCCGGCCGATCTGGCGCCCATCGAGGCGGCGTACATCGACGTGCGCACGCCGGCGTTGACGGCGCAGCTCACGCGCCTGTCGTATCGCATCGACCTGCATCTGGACCCCGAGGCGCCCGTAAGCGCCGACGAGGTGCATCGTGCGATCGACACGCTGCGCGCGGGCCATGGCATCGACTACGCGCGCGGAAAAAAGAGCAAGCGCTTGGATTTGGATCACACACTCGTGGGCTATGAGCTCACGGCGGGGGAGCGCCCCGACCATTTGGTGCTCATGCTCGACACCAATGCCGACAACGAGGGCTCCATGCGTCCGGAAATTTTGCTTTCTGCTGCTGATGTTTTGTTGCAGGGCTTGACCCCGGGCGTGGATGCACCTATTGTTTCCACCGGTATGCAAGACCTCGTGACCATCTGCTCCTACGATGTCGAGCGTCAGAATCAAGCATGCGAGGACGACGAGGGCCGACTCGTCAGCCCCATACCTGTGCGAACTTGTGGATTTGCTCCACATACTCGTTGACGGGGGTATTTTCGCCTGCTACTATATTCGGCTGTTGCACTAACTGATGCATGAAGGGCAAGTAAACATGTACGCAATCGTTAACACGGGCGGCAAGCAGTACAAGGTCGCCACCGACGATGTCATCACCGTCGAGAAGATCGAGGGCAATGAGGGCGACAAGGTCACCCTGCCGGTTATCTTCCTCAACGATGGTAAGAAGATCGTCACCGATCCCGACAAGCTGGCCAAGGCCAAGGTTACCGCTCAGATCGTTGAGCAGTTCAAGGGCGAGAAGCAGCTGGTCTTCAAGTTCCACAAGCGCAAGCGCTATCGTCGTCTGAAGGGTCACCGTCAGCAGCTCACCAAGCTGAAGATCGTGAAGGTTCAGGCTACCTCCCGCGCCAAGAAGGCTGTCAAGGCAGAGGCTGAGGCTGTTGCCGAGGCTCCCGTCGCCGAGTAGATTACACTCGTAACGAAAGAGTAGGTATACACAATGGCACACAAAAAAGGACTCGGTTCCTCCCGTAATGGCCGTGACTCCCGCGGTCAGCGCCTTGGCACGAAGCGCTATGCCGGCCAGACGGTAACCACGGGCACGATTCTCGTCCGTCAGCACGGCACGCACATCCACCCGGGTGAGAACGTTGGCCGTGGTAAGGACGACACGCTGTTCGCGCTGGTCGACGGTACCGTTGAGTTCCACAAGGGTATCAAGCACAGGGTCAGCGTACGCCCGCTCGCGAACGCGTAATTCACCCTTCATAGAGCACATATGTGGGAGGCACTTGAGTTTTAGGATTCAAGGGTCTCCCTCTTTTTTGTAGGAGGCGATTCTGTTGTCACAGTTCACCGATATCAGCCGCATTAACGTGTGCGGCGGCGACGGCGGTGCCGGATGCATGTCGTTTAGGCGCGAGGCCTTTGTCCCCAAGGGCGGCCCCGATGGCGGCGACGGCGGTCGTGGCGGCAATGTCGTCATCCAGGCCGATGCTCAGCTGTCTTCCCTGATCGATTACCGCTTTAAGCATCACTTCCGCGCCGAGCGCGGCACGCACGGGCAGGGTGCCCGTCGTAACGGTAAGAGCGGCGAGGACCTGATTCTCAAGGTCCCTATGGGTACCGTGGTGTGCGAGCTCGATCCCGAGACGCAGACCCCGATGTTCGAGATTGCCGATCTGGTGCACGATGGCGAGCGCGTTGTCGTGGCGCCCGGTGGCGCCGGCGGCCTGGGCAATACCCACTTTGTGACATCGGTGCGCCGTGCGCCCGCGTTCGCCCAGCTGGGCGAGCCGGCCGAGGAGCACTGGATCGAGCTCGAGATGAAGCTCATGGCCGATGCCGCGCTCGTGGGCTTCCCCTCGGTGGGTAAGTCATCGCTCATCGCGCGCATGAGTGCCGCCCGTCCTAAGATTGCCGACTACCCGTTTACCACGCTCGTGCCGAACCTCGGCATGGTGCGTGCCGGCGAATATTCTTACGTCGTTGCCGACGTCCCCGGTCTTATCGAGGGCGCGAGCGAGGGCAAGGGCCTGGGTCACCAGTTCCTGCGCCACATTGAGCGTACGGCCCTGATCATGCATGTCGTCGACATGACGGGCGGTTTTGAGGATCGCGATCCGGTTGAGGACTATCGCATCATCAACCGCGAGCTCGAGCAGTATGGCGCCGAGCTTTCGGAGCGTCCGCAGATCGTCGTTGCCAACAAGTGCGACGCGCCGGGCACGGCCGACAAGATTGCCGACCTCAAGCGCGCAGCGCTCGACGATGGACATATGTTCTTTGCCGTGTCTGCTGTTACGGGCGCCGGCCTCAACACGCTGATGCTTGCCGTGGGCGAGCAGGTGGCTAAGCTGCGCGCCGAGCTGTCGGTCTCCGATGAGCCGGTCGTTCTGCGCGACGATGAGTGGGAGCGCCGTCGCCTGCAGCGTGAGAAGCGTTTCCGCATTGTCCAGGAAGAGCCCGGTGCCTTCCGCGTGGTCGGTCGTGCCATCGAGCGCATGGTCATTCAGACCGACTGGGAAAATGAGGAAGCCGTCATTTACCTGCAACATAAGTTTGCGCGTATGGGTGTTGACGACGCGCTCGAGAAGGCCGGTTGCCGTGCGGGCGACGAGGTCCGCATTTGCCAGCGTGCCTTTGACTTTGAGGGCGCTGAGGACTTCTCGGAGTACGAGGAGCTCGAGGATGCTGGCGAGGACGTTGCCGTTGAGGCCATTGACGTGACCGATGCTGCGGATGAGGGCGTCGAGGTTGTCGATGCGGTGGATGCCGCGGACGATGCCGAGACCTCGGAGGGCGAGTAAGCCATGTCGCTGCGCGGTGGAATCGGTCTGCCCGAGCTTCCTCTAGAGGACGGGCAGGAGTTTAGGCTCGGCATTATGGGTGGCACCTTTGATCCCATCCATTACGGGCACCTGGTGACCGCCGAGCAGGCGCGTGAGTCGCTCGACTTGGACGCTGTGCTCTTTATGCCGGCGGGCTCTCCCGCCTTTAAGCTTGACAAGCCGGTGACGCCTGCCGAGGACCGTTATGCTATGACGGTCCTCGCCACCGCCGCGAACCCGGCCTTTTTGGCGAGTCGGTTCGAGATCGACCGTCCGGGCGTAACCTACACGGCCGATACGCTTCATGCCCTTCGCGACTTTTACCCGTCGCAGGTAAAGCTCTACTTTATTACGGGCGCCGATGCGATTATCGATATTGTGACCTGGCACAATGCTGATGAGATTGCCGAACTGGCAACCTTTATTGCTGCTACACGTCCCGGTTTTGACATCGATACGGCCCGGGCGCGGATTAAGGAATCGGGGTTGCCATTCGACGTGCGCTATATTCAGATTCCGGCGCTGGCGATTAGCTCGACCAACATTCGCAAGCGGGTTGCCCGCGGCATGAGCGTGCGCTATCTTACGAGCGAGTCCGTGCTCGGCTACATTCGCAAGCGCAGGCTATATGCCGATTTGGGCCAAGAGGATTTTGAGTGATGGGGGTCTACGTTGTCGGTAGAGGATCAGTTTGAGGGCGATGAGCGCGCGCTGCTCAAGCGCATTCAAGAGCTGCTCGATGTTCGCATGAAGGATAAGCGCAGGCGCTATGTGCATTCGCTGGGTGTTGCCGAGACCGCACTTCATCTGGCCGAGGTCTACGGCGTCGACCGCTTTGATGCCGCTGCCGCCGGCTTGATCCACGACTGGGACAAGGTGCTTTCCGACGACGAGCTGGTCACGCGCGCTCTGCATTACGGCATTAAGATTGCCGGCTCTCCTTCCGCCGCGACGCCGCTTTTGCATGGCCCTGTTGCCGCCTACGAGCTTCCGCAGCTTTTTCCCGAGCTGTCGCCGGCCGTTTTCCAGGCTGTCGACCGTCACACCGTGGGTGCCTGCGACATGACGCCGCTCGATATGGTGGTCTTTGTGGCCGATGCCATCGAGCCCAACCGCCACGGCGACTATGCCCATGCGTTGCGTAAGATGGTGGGGGAGTCGACGCTCGATGAGTTGTTCTTCTCCTGTTTTGCGCAGGGTCTGGTCTATGTGATCCAGTCCGGGCGCTATCTTTATCCCACGGCTATTTCGATTTACAACCATTACGCCCAGCTGCGCTAGCTCGGGCTGTCTAGAAAGAGGTATTCCATGGCCGACGAGACCATGACCGACGAGCAGATTCTTGAAGGTGTGGAGCACAAGAGCTTCGTCGCCACGTCCGACCGCACCGCCGCCTCGCTGTCCGCGAGCGGTGTCGCCGCCGAGGATGTCGCCCGCGCCGCCGCGCAGGCCGCCTACGACAAGAAGGGCGAGGACGTTCAGGTGCTCGACCTGACCGAGCTTTCCGACGTATGCGACTACTTTGTGCTTGCCACCGGTACCAACAACCGCCAGGTCGATTCTATCGTCGACGAGATCGAGGAGAAGGTCGCCGAGGCTTGCGGCGAGCATCCGTTCTCCATCGAGGGTCGCGAGCAGAAGACCTGGATGCTCATGGACTACGGTTCGGTTGTCGTCCACGTCTTCACTCCCGAAGCCCGCGACTTCTACCGCCTCGAGAAACTCTGGGGAGACGCCCCCCAGCTCCCCCTCAATCTCCTTTAGTAGCTCATTTGAGACGGGGTTTTAGCTACCCTCACGCTTATCGCCGGGCAGTTGCGGTTTTCCGTACCTGCCCGGCTTTCTTTTTTGCCCAAAGGCGGTTAATCGTTGAAGCGGGAT
>OLTD01000653.1_pt1 | contig 12298 bp, 7 predicted proteins | sample 1643231 | NCBI WGS metagenome assembly OLTD01 (sample SAMEA3136647, study PRJEB25190) | human gut metagenome | biome: human gut; feature: human-associated habitat; material: faeces | place: Austria | collected 2013
GGTCGCCAGCCCCGCCACGCCCGCGAACAGCCCAGAGGCAAGCACGGCGCCCTTGTAGTCGGTAAAGTACAGCAAGATGAGCATCACCGTATTGCCCACGGCATACAGACCATAGCCCACGCACAGCGTACGAAAATACCCGTGCATAAGGTTGTTGAAGCCCAGTGGCAGGGCCGAGAGCACCGTGGTCTCGAGCGAGATGACCGTCACAAACAGCTGCTTGAGCGCGCAAAACCGCAGCTCCCGGTTGAGCGTGGCGAGCATTTCCTCCTCGGCCACCACGATGTCGCCCACCACGCCGCCGTCGTTAAACAGGCTGTAGTAGTCGCGGTAGCGCGGATAGAAGTTGACCTCGACCGACACTACAAAGTTGACGGTCGTGACAAGGATCGTCAAAAACGCGATGAGCGCCGGCACATCGTGGTAGGGTGCGCCATAAAACAAGCCCTTGACCTGCACGCCAATGGGGCCGGCCCAAATAATTACCAGATGTGCAAAGAGTCCCAGGTTGGTAAACAGGCCCGTGAGTGCCAGCGGCATAAACTGATCGAGCCAGCGCAAAAAGAGCCAGGGGCTACGTTCGCTCTGAGGAAAATACCGGTACAGCAGCACCACGTCCCAAGCGAGCATCACACCGTAGCCCAGGGCGATCGAGGCCAGCAGGCCCTCGACCGGCGGCAGCCCCAGTGCCAGCGCGGCCAAGGCACACAGGCACGCCACGCCAATGGCCGCGGCAAAGCTGCACAGAATACCCCGGTAGTCCTTAATAGCGGTGAGATAGCTCATGCCGTTCCAGTTGACGATCATAATGTTGAACAGCCACAGGCACAGCAGCCCCTGCAGTAGCGTGGCGCCCGAGAACAGCAAAAATACGCCGTAGAGCACCGTGCCCGCAACGAGCATGATGGCGTTGGAGCCCCAAAACGAGGGCAAGACCTCTTCTTCGCGCTCGGCAAACAGCATGTCCGCCAAAAAGCGCGTGACGGGCATGGAGAAAAAGCTCGTGAGCGTAAGCGACGCCAGAAGCGTATAGGTCACCATGCACACCAGCAGATCCTGGTTGGCGCGGCCCACGTCCCACAGACCGCACAGCACCAAAATGCCCACCTGCAACAGTACGCCCAGCAGCATGGGGCCCGTGCACACGATGCCGGCGTAGCCATAGGCGCGCATCGTGGCAAACAGACCCTTGCGCTTAAACAGGCGCTTGAGCTCAAAACCGATTCCGGCCACCGGCTACACCTCCTTCTTGGGCAAATTGAACGCGCGAGCCGTCTCGTCGTACAGCGCACGATAGTTGGCGAGCATCTGCTCGTGTAGGTAGTAGGTCGCCACGCGACGCTGGCCGCGCTCCCCCATTTCCAGACGGCGGGCACGGCTCGCGCACATGCGCTCCATGGCATCGGCCAGACCCTTGCGATACATGGGCGGGCTCACATATCCGGCAACGCCAAAGTCGTCGCCGGGGGCGCCCTCGAGCAGCTCGCGGCAGCAGCCGACCTCGGTCGTCACGCAGGGGCGACGCGCGCCCAGCGATTCCAACACGCTCAACGGCTGGCCCTCCGAGATGCTCGTCAAAATGGTAAAGTCGAGCTTTTCCATGTACTCGACCACGTTGACGCGGCCGGTAAAGATCAAGGCACGCACGCCCAGGGTATCGACCAGCGCGTGGCACTCGGCGCCGTACTCTTCGTCGTCCACGCCGCCCATGATGTGCAGGCGCACCTTGGGCAGGCGATCGTGCAGCTCAAAAAAGGCATAGATCATAGTCTTGACGTCCTTGATGGGCGCCAGGCGCACCACCGCGCCAATGTCCACCCAGCCGTCATCGGGCTTTATGGGAATATCCTTAAAGCGGTCGAACTGGATGCCGTTGGGGATGACTAGGCATTTACCCGCATCGCAGCCCATATCGATCTGCGTCTTGCGGGCGTTATGGAACAAACTCGTCACGCGGAAGGCGCGGCGGTAGATCTCCTCCGAAAGCAGGTAAAAAAAGCGGATCCAGCGGTCCTTAAACGACGGCACCACCCAGTCGGCGCGAATGATCTCTTCCTCGCGTTCGCGGGTATAGATGCCATGCTCGGTCAGCAGCACCGGCGCATGGTGAACGCTTGAGCCCAGGCAGGCGAGCAGGCCACCGTAGCCGGTCGAGATAGCGTGGTACACATCGGCCACCGGCACCTCGCTGCCCAACAGGTAGAGCACGGGCAACAGCATAGAGCGCATGGTGTGGAATGCGTCGGCAAAGGGCGTGTAGGGGTACTCGGCAAGGCACACGTCGCGGAAGATATCCATAAACGTGCGGCTCTGCAAAAACGAGAGCGGATGCACGCGACGGCGCTGGAAAATATCGAACAGCACGTCCCAGTCCGGATTGGAGAGCGACACCAGGCGGCGTAGCGCCTCGCGCTCGCGGTCGTTAAAACTGGCTTCATGTTGCTCGCCCGAAAGCCGCAGGGCATCGTCCAGGAACACCTCGTGCACCTCGACCACGTTGCTGGGCAGCTCGTAGACAAATTTACCGCGGTCGGCAGCATGCGCGCCAATCACCCATAGCACAAACTCATGCTCGGGCATGGCCTGGATATAGCCATGCATCCAGGTAGATACGCCGCCGTGCACATAGGGGTAGCAACCCTCGAGTACCAAGCAGATTCTCATCTGTCGCCACCCTCCTTGCGCTCGATCGTCAGGGTATTATCATTTGCCTTGAGCAGATACAGATCGCCCGTAAGGTGCGTCAGTTCGCCACCCGTCACCGCACCCGGCTCGCCATTATTGGCGCGGAACATGAGCCACGCCTCGTCGTGGAAATTGCCCAGGCTGAGCGTCCAGGCATCCGCACTGGTATCCACGCTCACCGTAACCGACGAAAAGCGCTGAATGGCGCCCGAGCATTCCGAGCCGGTCTGGCGGCGCAGGTCGGGCGCAGACTTGGTAAGCCACTCCAGGTAGTCGACCAGGCCGCCCTTGTAGACCTCCCAGCCCTCCTTGGCTCCGCGATCGGGGTCCAAAAGGTCGTCCGGGTGCATAAAATGCGTACTCACGTAGTGCATGTTGAGTTCGGACACGGCTGCCAGACGCATATAGGAATCGTTGACCATGCCGCCCGAAACAATACGTGGCTGCTCCACAATGCCATCGCTCGCCACGCCAAACTCCTGCACGTACGGCAGGTCGGTGCCATCCTCAAAATACGTACTGGCAATAGTCTTAATGCGCGGCACGTCGGTGCCGATAAGCTGGCGCGCGCGGGCCGAAAGGATATTCGACGGTGGCACGTAGACCGAGCCATGAGCGTTGGGCAGGACCTCGTCTTGAAACGCGATAAGTTCGTTAAGCGAAGCGACGAGCGTCTCTTTGTTCTTCCAGGTCTTGTAGACGTACAACGTACCATAGTCGGTGTCCCAGAGCGCAAGCGGCTGATGGTTGTAGCCGTGAAAGCCCAGCTCGCCGCCCATCTGCAGCAGCATGCCGCCAAAATATCGAAACTGCGTGGTATCGGGTTGGCGCGCGGGCTCGGTCTGGTTGACCGCGTCCTCATAGTTTTCGATCATCACGCCGGTATAGCGAATGCCGTATTTTTGCGCGAGCTTTTGCAGATCGGGCCACCAGACCTTGGTGTAAAAATCGGCAATGGAAAGGCCGTAGTCACGCTTGATATAAGTACCATCGCCCGAGGGCACGGGGCTAGGAAAGTCGTCCAAATAGAACACGGCGCTGTTGATGACCGGATAGGCCGTGGCATCGCCCAGCAAGCTTACGGCCGAAGCATAGAACCCACGCATGACCTTGTCGTAGATGCCAATGTTGCACACCACGGTGTGACCACTGCCGCAATCGTTAGACCAAATGAGCGGCGTGCCCGCGTCACCGGTCTTTGCCCATACGTGCGCCGTATCGCGCAATGAAACCGAGAGCGAAGAATCGAAGGGATCCGAGAACTCGTAGCGCTCTCCTCCGCCCAACATAAAGTCCTCGCTCGGAACGATACTTTCGGCTTTCGCATAGTCATATCCGGCCGATTCGATCCCAAGCTTGGAAGCAATAGCCTGCAGGTAGTTCGAGTTATCTGGCGTCATGCCCAACATGAGTGAGCCGCCCGCACTCACCCAACTCATCAGATCGGTCAGATGCGTACCCAGTCCGTCAAGCGAGGGCATAAGCACAATCACGCGATCAAACGACGTGAGCGATGGGATCGCGTCCGCACCGTCGGTGGCAATATCAACATCGCGATGGACGATCTTCATGTCCAACAAAATCTGGTCGAACTGGTCTTTAACGTCGTCGACGCCAGCTTGATCGGAATCGGAAATAACCAGGCACGTGGGCTTTTGGCCAAAGATTGCCGAGGAGGCCGGCACTGCATCGTTGGCGGCAAGCATCCCCAGCTTATGCTGGCCCGCGCTGTACTGCACGCCTGCACGCTCCACCAGCAACACGGCGGCCATGGCAATAAAGACCGCCCACACCACGAGGAGTCCCATCCAACGAAAGCGGCCTGCACGGTCGCGGATATGTTGCGCCACGCTCATCTGGCCTCCTCCCCGTCGCGCCAAAACGCCAACTTTTCGCGGTTGTCGGCGCTCAAATACACATGTTGCTTGTCAATCGCATCGATCACACAGTGGACCTCGTCACCATCGCGGCGCATCACGGCCAGGCGCAGGCAAAGCATCCAAACCTCCTGCTCCTCGGGCACGTCGAGCACCAGCTGGTCGATCACGGCCTGCGCCTCGTCGATCTGTCCGACATCGGCCAGCGCCGTCGCGTATCGAATGCGCAGCTCAAAAGTGTCTTCGCGCTCGCAGCGACGCGCAAGCAAGCGCGCGTACTGTTGGCGCTGAATCTGAGCCACGCGCCCCTCGGCCAAGCCCGAGCCCAAATATTCACCAAGAAAATCGCAGTATTCGTTGAGGTTTTGCGCGCTCGGGTCCGTCTTGAAGGCACGCTCCAGCTGCTGCAGTTTAAGGTCGGACTCCTTGGAAATCTGCGCCACCGCCGTCGCGGCATAGTGCGCCACCTCAACGTCGTCGTTAAGCTTAGCCGCCTGCAGCTGCGCCAGGTACGCGTCGGGCTCCTCGGTGAGCATGGAGAGCATTAGGCGGCGCCGGTATGCCGGGTCGTTGACGATAAGCGCCTCCTCGAGCGGGACCACGCCCGCATCGGCGTCACGGTCGTGAACCAGGATGCTGCGATGCAGGTCGTCGTTGAAGCGCAGCGACTCCAGCGCAGACTCTTTCAGCCCCTCGCCAAACACCGCGCTGCGGACCGATAGCAGAACCACCAGCAACGGGCCCCACAGCGGTACCAGCACTATCACAGCCAGCATGTGCCCACGCACCGGCAGCAGGCCCAACTTCATGAGCGTCCACAGCATCAGGCAAACCAGCGCATGAATCAGCAACAAGACGGCAGCAACGACAAGCGAGATCAAACGGCACCCCCCTCACCGTCACCGGTGTAAGAGATGTGCTGCAGCAGCGCCACGATGTCCTCGCCGTCGATGGGCTCCACCGCAATCCGCTTTGCGCTCAGGCGCTCGCGGATAATGGGCAGATCGCACGCCTTTGCCTGGCGCATAAGCAGATAGAGCACGTCGCCGTCGACCAAGCCCGCCGCGTCGCTCTCGCGGATTGCCGACCCAATTGCGCCCACCAGCTCGCCGACAGGCTCCACGCCCGGTACCACGCGCAGGAGCAAAAAACTCCCCATCTTGCTATCTGCCAGCGCTTGCTCCGCCGCGAGCTCTTGGCCAAAGGCAGCCTGCTTGAGCACGCAAGTACCGTCAACGCAGCGTTTATCCTGCGCCACCGCCTCATAGTCAAAAGCACGGCCCAGCGCGCTTTCGACCAGGCCGCACAAGATGCGGAACAGGTTTTGATAATAGAGAGTCATTTGGTTTTCGGCCGCACTACGCACAAAGATCAACACGGCGGGTGCCCCGTCGCGCTCGATCGTGTATCCCAACATGGGAAGCCCCGGCGTCAGCTCGCGGTTCACCCACAGGTTCGAACGACCCCCGTCGCCCACAAGAGGTGCAAGCTGCTCAAGTGCGAGCGAGCGTGCGGCATCTTCGGCAATCGCGGGACTTGCTGCCACCAGGCGTGCAAATGCCCCGCCCGAAACATGGTAGATCGCCACCGAATCGTTCTCGAGAATCTCGCCCAGAAGCTCGCAGCACTTGCGATAGATGTCGCGTGGGTTGAGTACGTCGAGCTCCTGCGTCACGGCAAAGATCTTGCCAAAGCTGTCGTGGCGACCCACGATCTGGCGCCTGTACGCGCGCTTGTCCTCAATAGCGTCGTGGTAGAGCTGCGTAAGGAACGTATTGCGGTTGCGCACGAGATCGTTTTGATCGCGCTCCGCCCTAATGGCTTCGCTGTTGCGCAGCTGCACATAGCCGCACACGGCACCCACCACAAAGTACGCAATAAACGGCAGCCAGTTGGACGGCTCGTAAAAGAGACCCTGGAAGGTATAGCCGTACTGAGTAAAGTAGCTCGCTGCCAAGCCCACCGAAGCCAGCAGCGCCGCGACCAAGCCAAAGTCCAGGCCATACAGCGTGCCGATCAGCACCACGTAGAGCAGGCGATAATCGAGCACGTTGAGCTGGGCAGATTGGGAGAACAGATGCTCCAGCACCTCGAACAGGACCCAGGCAACGCCCGTCTCCAGGCATTTAATAGGCAGCGTGCGCATCTGGATGCGGTCGATGGCGGCGCGCAGCGGGTTGATCTTTTTGATGCGTCCAGCGCCCCATCGAGCTTGAATGGTCGAGAGATCGCGCAGCAAGTCGTAGCGCTGAAACCAGCCATAGCGCACGCGAACGACGTCGCTGGCGGGCAGGGCGTAACCAGCAGAATCGCCATAGGCAACGGCAAGGCCGGGGAACAGCGCCTTGAGGGCGTCTCCTACCTCACCCGCCGTGTGATGGAAGGTATCGGCAACGTCGAGCGTCTCAAAGTTACCATCCCAGCTGTCGAAGATGCGGCGTACCAGCACCGCAAGCTCCTCGGCACACAGCAGGGGAAAAGCTGCATCCCGCGCGCCCTGCAGAGCGACCGATCCGGTTGAGCACGCGTCGAACAGCGGCACCAAAAACGGGTCCTCCAGCAGGGCAGACGCGGTATACAGGAACGGCAAACGCATGATCTTGGTCTGAACGCCCTCGCGAGCAGCGTAGTAGCGGCACAGGTCGTTGGCTGCGTGCGCGATAATGCCCTTGCCCGTTCGCCCCGCGGCATCGGCGGCACCCTCGGCGCCTGCGGGCCCTGCTATATACAACAGCTGGATCCGGCGACCCATGCACGCGCGAAAGACCGAACGCAGCAGCTCGATATCGCCCACGCTATCGATATGCGGGGTAAGGCAATTAGACAGGTAGACCACGCGGTCGAACTCATAGGCCTGCTCCAAGTTCTGGAGCAGCTCTTTCCACGAGGCATGGGGCGACGACTCCTCGCGGCGCGCTTCGGCGGCTACGACCTTAACGTGGTCCCCGGGGAACGCCTTGGCACAAAAGTCATCGTCAACATATGTTGCCAACAACCAGCACCTCCATGGCGCACCCCTCCCCTAAAATCCACTTCGTTCATAGTCAAACATGCGTATTTTACGCTGTTAACGCGAGCTGGAGCGCCTTTAAGGCTGTTTTAAAACTTTTTTAGAGGATGAGGGGATGGCAACTCGTCCAACCCAGGCTCATTGAGAGGCTGCTATTCGCTCTGAAACGGCACATCGCAATCTGCTGACAGCTCTGCAGGGAGAATGGCAGGCAATGCACATTGCTCTCGAACGGAATAGTTGGATGAAAGAAACGGCAGTTCTTTGGAATAGCTGACGATAACCTGCGGAACGATCTTAATGCCCAGAGCAAGTTCGAACTTTGCAATCGTCTTTAGAGTCATATTAGGTTGAGAATTCAAGAGCTTAGAAAGCGACTGAAGGCTTATGCCCATACGATTTGCCAGCTCACTTTTACTCAATCCCAAACGTTTCATTTCGCGATGAACAATAAACTCAATATCTAGTGCATGTTCATAAGCGCGCGTTTCGCTACTTTCTGTTTCGGCATAAAAATCAGATAGATCTACTTTTTTCATTGTATTCTCCGTTTCAGAAGCCAGGCATAAAAGTCAGCGCCCAGGCTCCAGAAGCTGACGCGCTATTACGGCCAGTCGCTTGGCCCGCTCGATTTCCCTGCTGATATTTCCCGATCCCTGATGCCCTTTAAACCAAAATAGAAGAACGATTTTGTCTACGCCTTAACATATGGCATAAATCATCTCTCGATTAACCCCGTTAACCCCTTAAGTTCATAGAGGCCAATCTTAGAATCAATGCATCTTAGCTTTGAGGTCCCACTCGCAACCTTTAATCCATAATCATAGATTTTTGAAATCAGGTTGATCATTTTACGGGCGGCAATTTTACGTTAGTGCCTGACATCATCTTCTGAAATTGAGAGTTGTCAGGAGAAGTCGTCAGTTCACAAAATGGTCGGCCCATGGGGTCTCTATATTCGACAAGTTCATATCCTTCTGCCAAAGGCCACCTCCCATTTCTAGATATACTTAACTTATAAGTTAAGTATATCTATTTAAATACAAATAACAAGGTCCAGGCAAGATTCATCAGCACCAAACGATAAACAATCCAGTCGAGCTTGTGTAAATTCCAGAAGTATGCGGCAAATTGTTGAAATGCAGACCGCACTGGATAGCGGCAACGCTTCTACCTGCGGTTTCTTTTAGCGAAATGGGCAGTGTGCTCGAGGGTTCCAAAATTTGCCGCATACTTCCGTCGGGCGTTTCCGGAAGTGCGGTGAAAAACCGAGATCGACAGACCAGACCCCCTGTTTTAGCCTTCCACGACCTGCGGTTTTGTTGCCGAAATTCGGTTTATGCTCGGAGGTTTCCGATTTTTCCCCGCACTTCCGAAAAGCACGCTTAAACCGCGCGTCCCGAAGCGGAAAACCACCGGATATTTATTTCTCCCCAAATGAGATCCTTGTTTTGCCAGGCCGAATCTTACATCCAAACAAAAAAGAGGGCCGACGTATCAGCCCTCTTCAGGTGTCGCCCGAAGGCTTCCAGCGCAATTGATTTAATTCTAATCGATATCACTTGTTTGACCACGATCACGTCAACCAGTAGAAGCCGCCCATGCTCGATCATTCCATTGCCGGGATGGTGCTTGGCTAGTACGTCACACATTGCATACATGAAAAAAGGGCAACACTCTCAGTTTGAAAGCGTCACCCTTAAAGCTCCCAAAGAGCTTTTGTATTGCAGGAAGATACTCTACACCATCTTCCCTTGATTGGCAGGTCGAAACAGACACCATTGTGATTTCAAGCAGAAAGCGTTATATTAAGTATGCATTTGCACGTGGTGTTCGCACTATACGCTCAGATGCCATAGTTTACAAAGATGGCCTTCTTCATAGACGCTAGGTGGGATTACTCACTAGTAGCCGATATGTCGAAGGCCTTCTTGTACTTAAGGAAATCATACATTCTAATAAGCCGTTTCAGCTCGCTATTACCGTGGATTATCTTGCGATCGTCCTTGATGAGCGTCCTAAGATATTCAAGCAACTTATTTAGATCGATCTCATCTTCTTCAAGTAGCACAAGCTTTTTAAATGCTTCCTCAAAGCCTTCGTTAGCTATAACAGACTGAACCGAGTGTCTAATTCCCAACTGATGATAGCTACCTTTTGCCTTTCGTAGGCTGTTGTTTAGAAAAGCATCTAAATCCTTCTTCTCATCTATTTCCTTTAGCATCCTTGGATTAAGAACTTCCCCTGAATACGCGCTTAAATACTTATACATGGGCAAACCACCCGAGTTAGAAGCAAGCAACGAAGGAAGGTATTCCTCGACGGCAAGCTTAGGAGCAACATGTTCGTCATCAAACACAACATCACGATATAAAAGTTCGGCTTTAACCATATGCCCGTGCCCTAAAGAAGCATTCGCAACACCGATACCCAGCACAAGGTGCTGTCCCTCCGGAAGTCTCTCGAGGTCGCTAAAACTCGCTTCAACTACCAGAGAGTCATTCGGATCGCCCTCATCAGCCAAGGCGTAGATGCTCCTGCGAAGCTCACGAATGATCCTAGGCGAGAAGGAGCATTTGGATTGTCCAATTGCTTCATACACCGCACCAAAATCGTTCGTCCTAATCTCGGTCATGCTTATCTCGCCAATACCTGGAAAGGTAAACGAATGAGTTGAGGTTGCGCTTTCTCCCCTAGTAAGGAAGATAAAGCGCTTTCTAAGCAACGCAAGATTGTTAGAACCGAGGCAGCGCGAAATCGACATGAGGATAGCTTGGATATCGGGGTCGTTAAGGGAATAACCGATAAAAATAATTGGGTATTCCATAAAAATAGTTAACAACTTGGCAGCCAAGTAATCCTGTGTTTCGGCGAGTTTTGCGTAATCTGCCTCCTCAAGAACCATAGATTCAGGATTATCCATAGAACCGTGGATCTTATAGATCTCACCCATTTCAAAAGTTCTGTGAAAGACGAGATCGTCTTGGCCAACAAAAACTTTAAACTCGGGAAATAGCGACTCCAGGAGACAGTCATAGTTGGTTGTAATAACTCCAGAGATACGCCGCCTGCCAACCTCTCTCAAGATATCAAGCTCATGCGTCATATATTCAGGTTTGAACGAAGATAACCTCTCGGCCGCCATAATCTTTAAAATAGATTTACGCTGACGGATGTCCTCTACATGATCGTTTCTAAAAGAAGCGAAGCGAGGGTCCTCAAGAACAGCTATGCGCATATCCTTATCAAGCATCGTCGCGGCAGAGGGCAATGCGCTATTGTCAGACTCATCTGGACAACGTGCCAGGTACGAGTCAAGCCGAAAGGGATCATCGGAAAGACGGGAACAGAGGTGCCTTAACAAACCAACCCAATCGTCGGTACCCATGTATCTACGGGAAAAGCCCGAGCCGACGAATAAATATGGGCTACGCCCCACCCCATTTATCAAACGTACAACGCTGTCTACAATGTCATCTCTTCCGACTTCCATCTAGCGCCTCCAAACAAGCTACTTCCATAAGTATAGAACATATGTTTGGATTTTACTAGAATTGCAAGACTTCATCGGAGACAAAAGCTGCTCGACAATTGAAAATTCGAACCGCACAGGTGGCCCAATATTCAGCAGTGCTCTGACGAGCAAATATTCATTTCGCGCCTCAGGCAATCTAGCGCAGCGGCATCAGTTAGAACGCCATGACTCTCTAGGAGTTCGATAAGTTGAGCGAAAGTCTAAAAATCCATCGCCAAAGTAACTCCTCAAATCAAAGGGCCGTTGCCGATAACAACCGAACAACGACCCTCCTTTGTCATCGCCTCACGTAGAGCCCACGACAACTGCATCACTAACAGGATGGTAACCCAGATGCGCAGTAATTGCGCATCCAAAAAAGTTAATCATGTAGCAAATACTCTTCGCGTTGAAACTAATGCGAAGCATTTTCGCGTCCGTGCACGAGAATGCGCAATCAATATGCGGAAAGGCAAAGATGATTCACCTAGCTAACAACCATCCAGTCACTACCGACAGTACTCGAAATCTTCGAGGAATCGCCGATGCACACGATGGTCGCCGAAGCGCCGGGCACATACTTGGCCTCAAGAACGGAAACACCTTGCTCCTTAAGCCTTAAGGTCGTCTCGGTTATCTGGGTTTTATTCGCATCATTTTTGCTGACCAGTTTAACGCCATTGGCATCATTTTCATTCAGGCAGGATACAACCGTATTGTAATCGGCCCAATAACAGTTCTCCCCAGATAGCCATCCAAGCTCAGTGGCGCATATCGATCCAGTCGCAGAAACCGTCTTTGGAAGCAATCCGTAGCGCTGCCTTTCCTCAAATTCAAGAACATCGCAAAATACGCGATTAGCATTAAGTAATCTCGTTCCACAATAGTCCCCGTAAAACGGCGCAAAATGATTGCGGATAGTCCGCGACAACATACAGTAATCGTAGGTGTAGTAACACTTGAAGATTCGTAGGGCGTCTCCCCCTGCCCCTTCGGTAGAACGGGCGAATTCAACAAGAAACTGGTCCCACATGCGCTCAATATAGGGAATTGCGAGTTTAACGCTATCCATATCAGACAAAGGAGCATCGCTCGTCTGCTGCATTATTCCAGTGGTTTTTGCCAAATGGAAATGAGCTGCCATGCGCTCGATCGTTCGGATAAACTCTGGCCGATTCCCGTCCTCAATCGCCATAATTGCAAAGAAAACAC
>OLTD01000656.1_pt1 | contig 12253 bp, 10 predicted proteins | sample 1643231 | NCBI WGS metagenome assembly OLTD01 (sample SAMEA3136647, study PRJEB25190) | human gut metagenome | biome: human gut; feature: human-associated habitat; material: faeces | place: Austria | collected 2013
GTGCGTTTTTGCACGATGTGATTTTTTGCACTCTTTTACCATTCATTCCTGCACCCGGTTTACCAGACAACCGTTTTCGTCCTTCCTCCTGATACAGTTTTTCTGCTTTTTCTACTTCTCCCCGTCTTCCCGCTCCATCTTCCGTTTCATCGAGAACCGGGTGACGCCGAGCAGCGCCGCCGCCCGCGTCAGGTTATTGCCGGAAAGTTTCAACGCCTCCGACATATATCGTTTCTCCAGCGCCGCGACCTCCTGCTCGAGGTCGATCGGTCCTTTTTTCAGATCTTTCAGATAGATGCAGTCCCCGCTCTCCGGCCTTGCCTCCCGCTCGACCGGCGCCAGCTCCACGTGTTTTTCCAGGATATTTCCCTGGCTGAAGAGAAAACAACGCTCAAAAATATTTTTAAGCTCCCTGACATTGCCCTTCCAGTCGTACAAGAGCAGCTCCCGCATGAAATCCGGATCCACTTTTTCGATATTGCGGGCAAAGGCTTTATTATAATAGTCAAGGTAATAGTCACAGAGCACCGGGATATCCTCGCGCCGGTCACGAAGCGGCGGAATCTCGATCTGCATGACATTCAGCCGGTAGAACAGATCCTCCCGGAATTGCCCCGCCTTGATCGCCTCCTCGAGATTTCTGTTCGTCGCCGCGATGATCCGAACATCGACCGCCGTGTCCTCCAGCGCGCCGATCCGCTTAAATTTCCGGTCATCCAGGAAGGTCAGAAGTTTCGTCTGCATCGCCATCGGCAATTCGCCGATCTCGTCCAAAAAGACCGTACCGCCGTCCGCCAGCTCAATCAAGCCCTTTTTCGTCTTGAGCGCCCCCGCAAACGCGCCGCGCTCGTAGCCAAAGAGCTCGCTCTCCATCAGATTTTCCGGAATCGCACCGCAGTTAATGCGTACCATCAGGTTATCCTTGCGGGCGCTGTTCGCATGAATCTGCCGCGCCACAACTTCCTTGCCCGTTCCCGTCTCCCCGCGCAGGAGTACATTGACCGACAAATTTTCCCCAAGCACCTGAATAAGGTGCCGGATCCGAGCAGCTGCCTCACTGACCCCTAAAAACTGCGGCACATCGCCTTTCAGGAAGACGAGTGAATCCCGGTTGCGCTTCTGCTCCAGACACCGCTTGATCAGCATATCGATCTCATCCACATCAAACGGCTTTAAAATATAATCATATGCGCCGCGCTTCGTCGCCTCAACCGCCTGGGAGACGGAACCGTACGCCGTCATCATGATGACCTGCAGTTCCTCATCTGCATTTTTGAAATTGACAATCTCATCCATCCCGACACTGTTTTCGAGGAGATTGTCGAGAAGGAGCACCCCCGGATGATATTTCCTGACAAACTCCAGCCCTTCCTCGACGGTTGCGGCTGAATAGGCGTCATACCCCCTGTCTTTCAGTCCTTCCTCCAGTGTATAGCGAATCAGAAATTCATCGTCCACAATCAAAATTCGATCCATGTGCATCCTCCTCCCTGTTTCATAACATTATACCCTAAATACTAAATTCGTGAAATACCTCATTAAATGGTCACACTATACCATTTTCCCCGGAAATCTTAAAACCACGTCTGTCCCTACCCCCGGCTTGCTCACGATCTCCATCGTTCCTCCATTTGACTCCACCAGGCGGCTCACGATTGAGAGCCCAAGCCCGGTTCCGTTGATGCTCTTTGTATAAAATGGTTCCAGCGCCTTGGAGACTTCTTCCTCCGTCATGCCTTTTCCGTTGTCCTGCACCGTCACAAGCACTTCTTTCTCCTGCGCGGCTGCCATGAGCTTGATCTGTCCCTCGCGGTCCGGTTCCAGCGCCTTCAGGCTGTTGCTGATCAGGTTGTGGATGATCTGACGGAACTCATTTTCATTGAGACTCGCCCTCAGTCCCTCTTCTGCCTCCACCAAAAGCGATGCGCGGCGGCTGTCCGGTCCTTTCGCATAGATCATTCCGATCTCCTTTAAAACACTGGTCACAGAAACCTCCGTTTTCAGTGATTCACGCCGGATTGACAAAGTCAGAAGATTCATGATCAGCGCCGTGACGCGGTCGATCTCATGGATCATGCTGTCACAGAGCATCTTATCGCCGTCCTTGACTGCCCTGCCCTTTAAAAGCTGAATACCGGAGCGGATGCCCGCGATCGGGTTCTTGATCTCATGCGCCAGCGTCGCTGCCATCCGGCTGGTATATTCCATTTTCGTGTAATTATCCATGTTTTTGAGCAGCCCCTCAAAGGTAACCGCCAGCTGCCCGATCTCGTCGTGGCGGCTGACCGCCTCAAACCGGTATTTTTGATAACTGCCCTTGTTTTCCTCGATTTCTTTACAGGTATGGCTCATCCGGCGGATGGGGCGCGTGATACTGTGGGAAATGAAAATGCTTGCCTGGCAGATGAGAATCAGCGCCGCGATCGCGCCGACTACCAGATAGCTCTGCTGCTCTAAGATGCGGTCCCCGAATATTCTCTCATTTATCCGGTACTCCAGCCGCCAGCCAAATGGATTTTCCCCCTCGCTGACTGCCAGAACCGATGTATTTTTCCAACGGCTTCCGGCCGTGATCTCCTCACCGTCACGGTTCAGAATCCGGATCCGCCCGCGCTCAAAATTCCGGTATTTTTCCGCGATCTCCTCCTCCGGCAGACGCTTTTCCAGGAAGTGCAAATCGCGGTTTACATCCTCAAACAGCGTATCAGCCAGCTCAAGCTCACTGTTTTTCTGCATCGTGTAGCCATTATAATAGGAAATCATACTGAAACTGCCGATTACCAGGATTCCGACCAGCACAAATGGAACCATGACCTCATTTTCAATTTGTAAAAACCAATTTGAAAGACGTTTCAGCCATTTATTCATCGCTCGTTTTCGCCTCCTTCTCGCTGTTGTCTGCCACCTTCATGTTTCCAAATGCCCGCCTTTAGCAAGCACGTTTTTTCCATATACTCTCCAGCACCGGGACAAGGACAAAAACCAGGGTCGAACACAGCGTCACCGGAAATCCCCAGTAAACCGGCAGCTCACGCGGCTGAAGCAGCACCGTCCCGGCTACCCCTGTCACAAATGCCGCCCATGCGCCCGTCCTCGTCGCCCGCTTATAATAAAGCGTACCGTAGAGAAGCGGTGTCAGAATTGCTGAAAACAATCCCCAGATATCCGCGCCGAAAAACAGGCTGTTGGACGGTGGATTTAAGGAGAGCAGAAGCGCCAGCGTTCCGCCAAGAAAGATAAAGAGCTGCGTCAGCCCCAGGATGTGGTCCTCTGTTTTCTTCCATTTTCCATACTGCGCCACCACATCGTAGGACATCATCGAGCCAATCAGAAGCAGCTGCGAGTTCGCCGTAGACATGCACGCGCCGATCACGCTGATCAGGAAAAATCCGCTGAACCGCGAGCGGATCAAATAATTAATCGCGTAGACAAAAATATCGTCTGAACCGAAGTAAGAGTGCAGATAAGGAAACAGAATCCGAAGTCCCAGACCGATCTGGGTCAGACAGAAATAAAAAAATGTCAAGAACACCAGCGACCAGATCAGGACTTTCCGCGCCGTCTCACAGCTCTTTGCCGCCACAATCCGGATCAGATACTGAGGATTCGTTGCCAGCCCCATACCCCAGCCAAAAAACATCGTGAGATACATGGTAAGGCTGTAATCCTTCATCAGATTTCCAAAACTGCCCGTCCCGCTGCCAGCCGCATTTCGGTTAAACACCTCCGCGTTCGTCAGAAATCCGCTTCCCTCTATTCCTCCGACCACGACAAAATAGACAACCACTATGCTGATCGTGAGCATGATGAGGTTGCCGCCGTCCGTCTTGGTAACCGAATTGAATCCTCCAAAGGTAGAATACAGAATAAACAGATAAACCAGAAAAATTGCAACTTTATAATCAATATTTAAGAGCGTCGCCGCCGCGATTCCAAATCCCTTGATCTGGATCACCAGATAAAAAACGTAACCGCTCGAGAGCAGCAGGGCACAGCAGGTCCGCAGGAGGCGGGAATGATAGCGATCCCCGATGAACTGCGGGATCGTGAGCAGGTCGCAGTCATAGATACGCCCGCTGATAAGATACAAGAGCCCCGCGCCGATGAACCACGGGATAACTGTCACGGCGATCACTGAGGTTCCATTTTCAAAAACATTGCCCGTATATCCCAGAATGGTCGCAGCGGACACCCAGGTTCCGACGAAGGTGCAAAACAGCCGCCAGAACCCGCATTTCCGTTCTCCGATAAAAAATTTTCCAATCGAATCGCTCTCACCGAACGATGATTTTCCTATGATCAGGATAATCAGCGAATAGACGCTGAAACAGACCAGATAATCAAATGTTCTACTCATACTTACTGATGTTCACCCTCGTAGATGGCTTCCAGCCAGCCTTCTTCCACCTCCGGCTGCCGTCTCAGCCGGTAATATCCGTAGATGCTCCCCTCTTCTCCAAACGCATCCCGCACAAATACCTGTTTCGCACCATTTCGGTATGCCTGATGGATCACTCGACGGAGCACACCGTCAAGCTCTTCCGGCTCACAGCGCTTGATCGTGAGGTAGGCAAGCCCCTTCTCCGGGACATTTCTCTGATCGAGCACATAGTGCCAGTGCTTATTTTCGCCCTCCAGGTACGGTGCCAGCTCTTTTTCGTACTCCAGACTTACGAGCGTCAGCCCGCGTGCCGGGATCGTAGGACCTGCTGCCGCCCGGTTTTTCTCCTCCAGAATCTCCTCCATCTTCTCCGGCGGGTAAACGCCCATACCGATCTTAACCAGCGTCCCGGCGATGATCCGGACCATGTTGTAGAGGAAACCGCTGCCGCTGATGCGGATCGTAATCAGGTCGTCTGCCTTCGTCACGGTCAGGCTGTAGATCGTCCGCACCGTCTCCTCCGCCTGCGTCCGCACCGTACAGAAACTCTTGAAATCGTGCTCGCCGATGAGATAGGATGCCGCCTTCTGCATTTTCTCTAAATCCAGATTAAAATAGCAGAAATGGCTGTATAAGCGTTGCAGCGGCATATCGATCTTGCGGTTCAAAATCTTGTATTCATACGTTTTCACGCAGTTTGCCTTGCGTGGATGGAAGGTAAGCGGCACCTCCTCCGACGCCTGGATCCGCACATCGTCCGGCAGGCGCTGGTTGAGCGCAAAGCAGATCTTATCACCCGGAATCCGGCTCTCGGTATCGAAAACAGCCACATTTCCCATCGCATGGACACCCGAATCCGTCCGGCTCGCCCCGATGACCTGGATATCCTCTTTTAAAAGAGAAGAAAGCGCCTGATTCAGCACCTCCTCGATGGTCACTCCGTTAGGCTGAAGCTGCCACCCGCAGTAGGCGGTTCCATCGTAGGAGACCACCAGTTTAATTCGTCTCATGGTATCTATCCTCTAACTTCTAAACTTTTAAACTATCTTTTTCAAATGCGCCTTTTGAATAAAAGATGCGCTCTGGCACATTCAAGCAATCACTCTTTTAAAACAAAATTCGAAGCGCGATCACGATTCCTAAATAAACCAGAAGGATCAGGTAAGTAACCCTGTCTCTTGCCTCATAATGCAGCGGCTTCATCTTGGTCCGCCCACTTCCGCCCCGGTAGCAGCGCGCCTCCATCGCCATCGCCAGATCCGTCGCGCGGCGGAACGCCGATACGAAAAGCGGTACCAGAATCGGGATCATGCTCTTTGCCCGCTGTACGAGATTACCAGATTCAAAATCAGCGCCTCTCGCCATCTGTGCCTTCATGATCTTATCCGTCTCCTCAATCAGGATTGGGATAAAGCGCAGCGCGATCGACATCATCATGGAGAGCTCATGCACCGGCACATGGATGCGGTTCAGACATCCAAGGCTTTTCTCCAAACCGTCCGTCAGCTGGTTCGGGGTCGTCGTCAGCGTCATGACAGAGGAACCAATCACCAGATACATCAGGCGCAGACCCATGAAAACTGCCAGCCGCAAGCCCTCATGCGTCACTTTTAAGAATCCTATCCGGAAAATCACCCGTCCATTTGTCAGAAACAGGTTAAAGCTGATACTGATAAGTAACAGGAACACGATCGCCTTGAGTCCCCGCACGATAAATTTAAATGGTACGCGTGAGGCACGGACCGCCATCGCCAGAAATACGGTCGCTACCGCATAGCAGAGCAGGTTATCCGCGAAAAATAATGAAATAATGTAGATCAGCGTTCCAAACAGCTTGGTACGCGGATCCAGCCGGTGAACCACTGATTCGACCGGATAATACTGTCCGATTGTGATATCCCGTATCATTGTTTCTCCCTCCGCTTGTTATACAGCGCCAGAATCGCCTCCCGCGCTTCTTCTACCGTCGTGATCGCGTCGTCGATCGGAATCCCGCGCTCCCGAAGTCCCTGCACCACATAAGTGATCTGCGGCGCGGCAAGACCGATCGCCTCTAACTCCTTGTAATGGCGGAATACCTCCTTCGGCGTATCGTCAAACATCTTCACGCCGTCGTTCATGACCATGATGCGGTCCACGTAACGCGCCATGTCCTCCATGCTGTGGGAAACCACCAAAATCGTCAGCCCGTGCTCCCGGTTCAGGCGCTCGATCTGACCTAAAATCTCATCGCGCCCCTGCGGATCGAGTCCCGCCGTCGGCTCGTCGAGGATCATCATCTCCGGACGCATCGCCAATACACCTGCGATCGCGACGCGGCGTTTCTGTCCGCCGGAAAGTTCAAACGGGGACTGCTTATAAAATTTTTCATCCATACCGACCAGCTTTAAGGCATGGCGGGCACGTTTTTCCACCTCTTCCTGCGGAAGCCCCAGATTTTTCGGTCCGAAACAGACGTCTGTAAAAATATCTGCCTCAAAGAGCTGGTACTCCGGATACTGGAACACCAGCCCCACTTTACTCCGCAGATCCTTTAATTTATAACCCTGGCTGTAAATGCTGACACCCTGATACTTAATGTCGCCGCTGGTCGGCTTGATCAGACCGTTTAAATGCTGGATCAGGGTCGATTTTCCCGATCCGGTATGACCAATCAAACCGACAAATTCGCCGTCCTGAATCTCAAAACTTACGTGCTTTAATGCCTGACGCTCTAACGCCGTGCCCTCGCCGTAGGTGTAGCACAAATCTTCTACCTGTATTGCCATCTCTATTCCTCTTTCAAAAGCGGTACCAGTGCATCCAGAAGCTCCGATTTACGAAGGATTCCATCTGGAAGCGGAATTCCCTTTTTCTGCAGCTCCCACGCAAGCTCCGTCACCTGCGGCACATCCATCCGGTATTGTTTTAGTTCCTCCACGCGGGAGAAAATCTCCTTCGGCGTGCCGTCCATCACGATATGACCGTCATCCATGACGATCACGCGGTCTGCATCGACCACCTCTTCCATATAATGGGTGATCAGCACCATCGTGATTCCTTCCGCCCGGTTTAACTCATGGACGGTGCGGATAACCTCCTTGCGTCCGTTCGGATCGAGCATCGCCGTCGGCTCATCGAGCACGATACATTCTGGTTTCATCGCCATGACGCCCGCGATCGCCACACGCTGCTTCTGTCCGCCGGACAGATGGTTCGGGGACTGCTTGCGGTACATCGTCATCCCGACTGCCTTTAAGCTCTCATCCACTCGCTTCCAGATCTCCTCGGTCGGAACTCCGATATTTTCCGGACCGAATCCGACGTCCTCTTCCACTATATTTCCTATGATCTGGTTATCCGGGTTCTGAAAGACCATGCCCGCATTTTTGCGGATATCCCACAGATGCGCCTCGTCCCTCGTATCCATCTCCGATACAAAAAGCGTACCGTCGGTCGGGCTCAAAATGCCATTGATCTGCTTGGCAAATGTGGACTTGCCGGAACCATTGTGTCCCAGGATCGCCACAAAGCTTCCTTTCTCAATCTCCAGATTCACATGATCCAGGGCGCGCTTTACTTCCTCTACCTGCCCCTCTTCATCGCGTCTTATATAATCAAATACAAGATTGACCGCTTTTATGATATTCATGTATTTTTCCTCCACAGTATGTCCGCCTGACCGGACATTACCGTTCATTGTAGAAGAATTTTCCCCGGTAGTCAAGCGGTTGTTCCGAATTGTTATCCTTTTTTAAAAATAAGTTTACTTTTTATCTGCCCGCCCCAGGTACAGACTACCTATTTGATCGCATATTCCGCGTAAATCTCAAAGAAATCCGCGTCATTTTTCTCGAACTCCGAGGTCAGATCCAGATTGTCCCAGAGCCCGCTGCTGTAAGAAACGGAGATCGTATTGCTGAACCGATCGTAGATCTCCTGAAAGGCGCGTTTTTTCCGCTCCTCGTAGATGCGCTCCTTGCGCGCCGCCGTCTCGTCCTCGTCGTAATCGTCCGTACATTTGAGCACATAGTACGCGTCGTCCGCATGGATCACCTGGCTGACTGCGCCCTCGGCAAGGGAAAATGCCTCTTTCTCATAGGCATCCGACTCATCGCCGCGCCCCAGCACCCGGTCACTCACCGTCAGCCCCGCCTCCTCGGCACAGGACTGGAAATCGGCATCTTCCTGCGATGCCGCCCGCTGGAAGGCGTCTGCCTCGCTCTCATCCGATGTCTTTATCTGTTTGACATGGATCACCTTTGCCTCACTGTCGCTGACCTCCAGCGCCACATTGTCCGTGAGCTGTCCCGCCAGCTTCTCCGCCAGACCATAATCCTCATAGATATGCTGGACATCCGCCTCCGTCACGCCCATCGAGTCGATCGCCGACTGCGGCAGACGCCCAAAATACTCGGCTGCTGCCCGGTCCATCGCCGCCCGCTCCTCTGAAGTCAGGGAAATCCCCCGGTCGGCTGCCAGCAGGTTCATGATTTTCAGCTCATCCATAAACGAACGGATCTGTTTTTTTAGATACGTTTCAAAATCATCGCCCTTTTCTCCAACTGAAACGCCCCAGATCTGATCCGTACAGACCTCCTCATAGCGTTTTTTCTCCGTCATGGCGATCACCATCACTTCCGCGCGGGAATAACCTTTTTCATTCTTCTTTCCCACCACGATCGTGCTGCCGTCCGAGCCGCATCCAGTCAAAAGCCCCAGGCTGAGCGCCAGCCCCGCAAGCAGGGCACACGCCGCCCGGTGTATATGGTTTGTCTTCCTTTTCTGTTTCTGCATGGATACTCCCTTTCTCCTGCATATTTTAGCAATTCCTGTCACATATTCTCTCTGAGCGGCTGATTTATCTCAGTCGAGAAGACTCCCACCTCTTCAGGTGGTGAGTAATAGCAAATTTGTCTCAGTGGGAGTCCATTCTCCGACTGAGATAAACGCTCCGCGAGGATGCGCAGTGATTCTGTAAAGAATATGTCAGCTTACGCTGACCAGAATCACGCGCCAAGTCTCACGGACGTTCGACTTGAATACTGTTCACACATATGACCAGCAGCGCTGCGTTCTGTCAATCCTTCCACTCTGGTTCACGGTCTGCCACCGTTTCTTTCGTTACTGTTCACGCATACGTGCCCAGTAACTTTCTTTCCATCAGCCATCCACCTCAGACCGTATGCTTGAGCAGATCTTCTATCTTCTCCGGGCAGATCCGCTTCAATTCCTGATAGAGTCTTCCGACCGGCAGTCCCATCACATTCGTGTAAGAACCGTCGATTCCGCGGATATGCGCGGCAAAGCTTCCCTGAATGCCGTATGCGCCCGCCTTGTCCATCGACTCGCCGCAGTCTACATACGCCTCGATCTCCGCATCGCTCATCGGATATACATCCACCCGCGTCTCAACCGCAAAGCAGCTTTCCCGATCCTCAGTCAGGATCGCCACGCCCGTGTATACACGGTGGCTGCGCCCCTGGATCCGTCCGATCATCTCAAGCGCCTCATCCCGATCCGCCGGTTTTCCTAAAATCTCGTCATCCACACTGACAACGGTATCGGAACCAATGATAATCCCGGAAAATGGGATTCCCGTCGTCCGTGCCTCCTCACGCACCTGCGCCATCACATCGCGCGCCTTCTGTCCCGCCAGTTCCATCACAACCTGCGCCGGTTCCGTACAGAGCGGATTTTCCTCCAAAGTGCTCGGATGAATCTCCGGTTTCAGCCCAATCCGCTCCAAAAGCTCCCTGCGGCGCGGAGATGCACTCGCCAGAATTAACCGGCAGGCAGGTTTGGTATTTTCTATGTCTCTTCTCTGTTCCATTGTTCTGTTCTCATTTCCTCAGTTTCATTTAACGCTTAGATACACGTTATCCCTATATTTATACCATCTATCAGCCAAAATGAAAAGATCCGATGTTCGTTATATGAACATCGGATCGAGAATAAATGCAATCAAAATGCCTAAAATCGCGCCTGCTGCTACCTGTATCGGCGTATGCCCCACGTATTCCTTCAATTTTTCCTGTAACACCACGCCGTCCAGCTTGAGAAAATCCTCGAAAAGCAGGCGGTTCAGAACTCTTGCCTGCTTTCCTGTCTCCTGCCGGACACCGATCGCGTCATACATAACAATCATCGCTAGAATAAAGCTGATGGAAAATTCAAAGCTTCCCACTCCGTACCGCAGCGCCGCCGCCGTTGCCAGCGAACATACAGTGGATGAGTGGGAACTCGGCATACCGCCGGAGCCAACCAGACGCTCCGGGTTGAACGAATGGTTCAGCCCGATGTCCAGAATCGTCTTGAGCACCTGGGCGACCACCCACCCGGTCACGCCGGTCATCAGCGTCTGGTTTGATGTCAATTCCTGAAAAAAAGTCATGTTTCTCTCCTGTACTATCTTAATTCCTCTGTTTTCTTCCACACATATACCACTGTCCTAAATCACTCGGTCCGTCATTAATATCCTATCAGCCAGTCATACAATTCCTGATATTTTCCAGCCGATGTCTGCCAGGAAAAATCAGCCGCCATGCCACGGTCTACGATCTTGTTCCACTCACGCTTCTTATTATAATAGATGTATTTTGCATAGCGGATGCAGTCGAGCATCTCATGTGCATTGTAGTTAGCAAATGAAAATCCTGTTCCGGTTCCATCGTATTCATTGTATGGCCATACAGTATCCTTGAGACCACCCGTCTCACGCACGATCGGCACGGTTCCGTAGCGAAGCGCCATGAGCTGGCTCAGCCCACATGGTTCAAACAGCGACGGCATCAGGAATGCGTCACAGGCTGCATATACCTTATGCGACATATCTTCCGAATAATAAATATTAGCGGAAACACGATCATTGTACTTCCAGTCATAGTGGCGGAACATATTTTCATACCGTTCATCTCCGGTTCCCAGCACAACCAGCTGTACATCTTCCGTACAGATCTCATCCATCACACACTGTACCAGGTCAAGTCCCTTCTGGTCGGTCAGACGGGAGACGATACCGATCATGAACTTTTTCTCGTCCTGCGCCAGTCCCAGCTCCGCCTGCAGCGCCTTTTTATTCTTGGATTTCTCCTTGCGGAATGTCTTTGCGTTATAATTTTGTACGATCCGTTTATCTGTCTCCGGATTAAATTCATCGTAATCGATACCATTTAAGATACCGCGCAGACTGTTGCTTCTCGCACGCATCAGACCGTCCAGTCCCTCGCCGTAGAACGGAGTCTTGATCTCCTCCGCGTAGGTGTTGCTGACCGTCGTGATCGCATCCGCGTATACGATGCCGCCTTTTAACATATTGCCGTCTTTGTAAGCTTCCAGCTTATCCGGTGTAAAGTAGTAGTCCGGCAACTCAGAGAAATGCTGGATTGTCTTCACATCCCACACACCCTGGAATTTCAGGTTGTGGATCGTCATGACGGACTTGATATCCCGGAAAAACTCGCCGCCGTGGAATTTGTCCTTGAGATGCACCGGGATAAGTCCCGTCTGCCAGTCGTGGCAGTGGATGACATCCGGCTTGAAGCCGATCACCGGCAGGGATGAGAGAGCCGCCTTGCAGAAGAAGGAAAACTTCTCCAGATCGTAATACCAGTCCCCATACGGGCGGTCACCCCAGAAATAACTCTCATTATCAATAAAATAGAAGGTCACGCCCTCATATTCATATTCCAGGATGCCCACATACCGGTTCTGTCCCAGATAATCCATATAAAAATGGTTCACATACTTCATTTCATTGCGGAATGACTCTTTGATGCACAGATACTTCGGGATCATGACACGCACATCAAAATACTGCTTATCAAAACATTTTGGAAGGGATCCGACAACGTCTGCCAAACCTCCTGTTTTGATAAATGGAACCGCCTCCGA